>OFHA01002211.1_pt1 | contig 11769 bp, 10 predicted proteins | sample 1521891 | NCBI WGS metagenome assembly OFHA01 (sample SAMEA3504089, study PRJEB24116) | mouse gut metagenome | biome: mouse gut; feature: mouse-associated habitat; material: faeces | place: Denmark | collected 2011 | reverse complement strand
ATCATTAAATAAAATACCCATTATTTATTTTGAGATTACAGAACAAATTATAAAAAAAGCAAGAAAATATTTAGAAACAGATTTTAGTAGTGAAGTTTTTATTACAATAAGTGATCATATCTCTTTTGCTATGAAGCGTTATCAGGAAAATGTATATTTACCAAATATTATTCTTAATGAAACAAAAATTCTATATAAAAAAGAATTTGAAGTAGGGTTATGGGCGATTCGATATATTTTTAAGAAAACAAGAATTCTTTTAGATGAAAATGAGGCTGGTTACATTGCTTTACACCTTGCTAATTTCTCTTTATCTAATAGACATAATAATGCTACAAGAATAACAACACTTACAAAAGAAGTCATTGAGGTCATTCAAAAAACAATGAAAAAAGAATTAAAATTAGATTCATTAGAATATGCACGTATTTCTATGCATCTTAAATATTTAGGGGAACGTATTTTTAGAAACGAACCTATTTCAAATGTAGATACAACTTATGATATTAGAAAAATGTTAAAAGATGATCCAAGATTATCTATGTGTATTAATAGAATAGTTGATTTAATTTTAAAGAAATATAATTATGATTTATCACCAGATGAACAAACGTATCTATGTGTACATATTAAAAGAAATATGAATAGTGAATAAGTCGTATTAAATAATAAGATTATAAGTTTTCTTTTCATGTTTAATAAAAAAAGTTATAACAAGTTTAATTATCTCTTGTTATAACTTTTCTTCTTTTTAAGTCATCTATATAAGAAAGAAGCCTGTCAAATGGTTGCTCATGGGTTCCTACTGTAATAAAAATCATAGTTATCTCCAGCGTCTCAAATTAAAATATACTTCCTAAATTTATTGCTTTATGATAAACATGTTTCATTTCTTCCCATTCCACAATAAACAAATCAGCAATGGGATATACTATTTTTCCAGTCATAGTTGGTTTATCAATCCTATCATATACTTCAATATATACCAGTTTTGCTCCTATGATTTTTCCGATGTAAAAAAAAGGGACAGCTACAGCTGCTCCTGACGAAATTATTATATCTGGCTTTTCCTTCCATAAGACTTGTATCGCTAATTTAGTATTTATAATTAAAGCTTTGATACTACGATTTGTCGGAAAACAACAATAATATATTTTTTCGTTTTTCAAAATACACTTTGCATCTTCCTTATTAAAAGTAACCCAAAATCGCTCTCTAATATTCCAAAATGGTTTCAAAGCATATAAATGTGCTAAATGTCCTCCAGAGGAACCAACTAAACATATCTTCACTTCTTGATACCTCCTTTAGTGCATATGATATACTATATTACCTGTACGTTAAATCCGCCCTTTAGCGAACTCGCTTTACAATAATAATTGCCATATTTCCTGTCATCTATCCTTGATGACGGTTCTATTTTATCATCTTTTTTTTGAGATGTCAATTCATTTTTGCAAAAAAATATAAATATTTAAAAAAAAATTCGCATAAGATAGATATTTGCCCCTAAAATCCTATATTTCCTTTCCTATTATATGGTACTTTTAAGCCGAAACCAGTTTTTACGCAGTCAAACGCATGGTCAACGAAAGGAGAAATTATGGCCAGAAAAGGAGAAAACATCCGAAAGAGAAAAGACGGACGATGGGAGGCACGATACATTAAAGGAAGGAAAGCAGACGGGAGCATTTTGTACGGATATGTCTATGCCCGTAAATATTCCGATGTTAAATTGAAACGGAATCTGGCAATTCAAAACATTGAAAAGCGAAAGACAGTTAGGAGGGGGAAATTTGCCATTCTCACCTTCAATGATCTTCTGGACGAATGGCAATCAGAGACCCGACGAAATGTCAAGGACAGCAGCTATTTTTTTTATGAAATTGTAGCGGATCACCATTTGAGACCATATTTTGGAGAACTGCCAGTTGTACAACTGTCGAACGATCTGGTTCAAAATTTTGTAAAATGTAAGATAGAAGAAAGCTTGTCACCTTCTTATATCCATTCTATCATGATTATTTTCCAAAGTGTCCTTAAAGCTGCAGGACAAAAAGGGCAGGCAGATATTCCTCCTTTGTATTATCAACTTCCAAAAGTCCGCAGAAAAAGTCCGGAAATTTTTACCCTTCAGGAATGGCAGACTCTAGAACGGCATCTGAAAATGCAGATTGATGATTTTTCATTGGGAATCCGGCTTTGTATGTACACAGGACTTCGGATCGGAGAGTTGAGTGGCCTAACCTGGGGTGATATTGATACAGTTAGCGGCCAGCTTTCTGTCAAAAGAACTGTTTATCGAATCAAAAATGTCAATTATGACGCGATCAAGAATACAGCCAAGACAACCTTGTGCATAGGATCCCCAAAGACTCCTTCATCGGTCCGAGAGATCCCGCTCCCCTGCTTTTTGATGGATGAAATTAGAGATTACAGACGAGGGGATGAAATGTATATCCTTACCGGGTCGGTCCGCTGCATGGAACCCCGGAGCATACAGAAGCGATACAAAACACTTCTTCGACGCTGTGGTCTACGTTATCTGAACTTCCATTCCTTGAGACACAGTTTTGCAACGATTGGAATTCAGAAGGGATTCGATTATAAAACACTTTCCGAAATTCTTGGGCATACATCTGTCACCACAACGCTTAATATCTATGTACACAGCAATATGGAGCGCAAACGGCAATGCATGGAACTACTAGGATAATAATATATTTTGAAAGAGGCCCTTTAAGGGCTTTTTTCAGTACGTCATATATTCAATTATTAAAGATTCGCAAAGACAATTTTATAATTCAAAAAAGTATTAGATTATTATGAAAAAATACCATTTACACATTTAAAGTACATCTTCTGACATCAAGCGATGATCCCTCATCTGTTGTACGAAGGCTGACTTTCAAACAAACTGTTAATGAGAAATATTTCAAATATTTATTATTACTGCATTTTAAAAAGATCTGACAAATGTAACACTAGCATGCAGTAGTATATTTTTTTACTATAACAATTCCAACAAAAAATAAATCAAAAATGTAATAAAGCAAATCGATTATACGAATCTCGAACTACTTGAAACAACAAATAAATGTACCGAAAACCCCAAAAACTGACCCCCAAAAATAATATTCTAATTATAAATAAAACAGTTACATTTTAAGTCTTTTGGCTAACAAAAAGCCTTATTTTTTCTCCGAATCAAAGAATGATTTGGGGGTTATAAATATTATAGAAATCGATGTGGATTTGATAAACTATGTTTTCTTTATTTAACAGATAATTGTTCGGAGTCGGGTCGGAAAAGTGGTCAGAAATCAGAAAACATCTTGGTTTCTAAGGAGTAAGGAGTGATGGGCGCTAATGGGCGGATTTAATGACTTGTATAGAATATATTCAAAGATAATAATGTGACTCACACCTGTTATAAAATTTCGTTTTAAAATGCAATTCTATAACAGGTTGTTTTGTGTCATTTGGAAAATATTCTCAAAATGTGTAATTAAATTCTGAAAAGTAAAAGATTATTTTAGAAGACACCTCATTCGACAACATATTATTTTATAAAATTGATTATAAAAAAGTAATATCAGGAATGAGTAAGCTTAAATGATTCTGTATATAAGATTTATCGTAATTTCGTTTACGACTATATTCAATATTTTGTTTTTACCAGTGCAAAACAAGCAATTGCTTATTCGAAAACAATTTTCATCAGCGCTAACAAAATATAAAAAAGGGGACAAAAATTTGAAGCAGAAAGGCAGGTTTATGACAATGAAGAAGGCATTAATTACAGGCATTACTGGACAGGATGGCTCTTATCTAGCGGAACTGTTACTGGAAAAGGGCTATGAAGTACATGGAATCATCAGGAGAGCATCCGTATCAACCATATCCCGTATTGAACACATCATTGATAAGTTGTTTATCCATGAGGGTGATCTTTCGGATTCATCTTCTATTATGAAGATAGTTCTCCAGATAAAACCTGATGAAATCTACAACTTAGCTGCCCAATCTCATGTTCAAGTCTCCTTTGATGCTGCCGAATATACCAGCAATATTAATGCTCTTGGTGTCCTTCGTATTCTTGAAGCTGTCCATACTGCTGGACTTGATAAGGCGTGTCGCATTTATCAGGCATCAACTTCTGAGCTTTATGGCAAAGTTGAGGAAGCTCCTCAAAATGAGAATACGCCATTTCATCCCTATAGCCCCTATGCAATAGCCAAGCAATATGGATACTGGATGATTAAGGAGTACCGAGATGCCTATGGTATCTTTGCTTGTAATGGTATTCTTTTTAACCATGAGTCCGAACGCCGTGGAGACAATTTTGTGACCAGAAAAATCACGCTGGCGGCCGGTCGGATCTCTTGTGGCCTCCAGGACCATCTAGAACTGGGTAATTTGAACAGTTTAAGAGATTGGGGCTATGCGAAGGACTATGTAGAGTGCATGTGGTTGATCCTCCAACAGGATGAGCCGGATGATTATGTTATTGCAACTGGGGTACAGCACACTGTTCGTGAATTCACTACATTAGCTTTTAAGAACAACGGCATTGAATTAGAATGGCGTGGAGAAGGACTCGATGAGAAAGGGATTGATAAAGCTACAGGAAAGATGCTTGTGTGCATCAACCCGAAGTGGTATCGTCCAACAGATGTTGTTAATCTTTGGGGCGACCCAACCAAAGCTAAGACAAAGCTTGGTTGGAATCCACAAAAAACAAGTTATGAGGATTTGTGCAGAATCATGGCAGAACATGATCTTCAGTTAGCTAAGAAAGAGGCAGGTGTAATGTGAAAGCTTTAATTACAGGTAGTTCCGGGTTTATTGGTACTCATCTTACTGCAGAGCTAGAGGCCAATGGATATAAGGTTATCAAATGTGACTTGAAGGCATCGGCAGACACTGTAGCGATGGATATTATGAAACAGGAAATGATAGAGAGTATTCTTGGAGAGTATCAGCCGGATGTAATAATTAATATGGCCGGACATGCCAATGTGGGACTCTCCTGGAAAAAACCACAGCTGACAGTTCAACTGAATACAATAGGAGTGGTGAATATCCTCGAGGCTGTAAAAGCTGTCAACCCCCAAATACGTGTGCTGACCGTTGGAAGTTCTGATGAATATGGAAGCTTAAAAGAGAGTGGAAACAATGTTACAGAAGATATTCCAGTCAAACCAATTACTCCGTATGCAATTTCCAAACAAGCCCAGGAACTTTTTGCACAACTTTATGTCCGTTCTTACGGGATGGACATTTGCATGATCAGACTTTTCAATCTTGGTGGTCCCGGACAGGCAAAAGGATACATTATTTCTGATTTTGCTTCCGGCATTGCTGAAGTAGAAGCTGGAAAAAAAGATTGCATGTCTGTTGGAAATTTAACCAGTGCCAGGGATTTTACTCACGTAAAAGATGCCTGTCGGGCATTGAGATTGATTGCCGAAAAAGGCCATGTTGGAGAAATCTATAATATTTGTTCTGGTTCAACACATACAGCTCAGGAAGTTTTAAACAATTTAATCAGATTATCAAAAAAAAATATAGTCGTAAAGCAGGACCCATCTCGGATGCGCCCAAGTGATACACCTGTTGTGTGTGGCAACCATGATAAATTGACAGCTCATACAGGATGGCAACCAGCGTTAGAATTAGAACAGATACTGACGGACGCTCTAGGATATTGGAGAAAACAACTATAACGGAATTAGGAATAAATCTAATATGGATATAACGAAAGCAAGGGTATTACATATTTCCAAATACTACTATCCTTTCCTCGGCGGTACAGAACAAGTTGCCCGAGATATGGTAAAGGCTTTATTAAATACAGGAGCGAAACAAAAGGTTATTTGTTTCAACGAAGATGCCGCCAATGAGCAAATGAATTGTAAACATCATGAGACCAGAAAAGATGTTGTTGATGGAATTGATGTAATACGTTGTGGATATTTTCTAAAAGCTGCTTCGCAGGCTGTATCAATTTCGTATAGTCAAAAACTTAAGAAGCTAATAGAAGAGTTCAAACCCAATATTGTAATTCTTCATTATCCTAATCCTTTTGTAACTCACTACTTGCTAAAGTACAGAAATAACGATTTCAAACTCCTCGTTTATTGGCATCTGGATATAACAAAGCAGAAAGTACTTAAACATTTATTTCATCAGCAGAATCTTACTTTGATTGATCGTGCTGACCGGATATTAGGTGCAACACCAAAACATGTGGACGAATCAGCTTATACTTCTTGGTTTGGCGATAAGCGATATTTGCTCCCCTACATGATTGATGAGAACAATTTGATTTTGACACAAGACGAAATTGAAAAGGGTAAACATATCAAAGAGAAGTATGCAGGAAAAACACTTGGATTCTTTATTGGTCGCCATGTGCCCTACAAAGGACTGACGTATCTCATCAAAGCATCAAAAAAATTAGCCGATACAAATATTCATTTTCTGATTGCAGGTAGTGGAAAATTGACAATGTCATTAAAAGAACAGGCTAAGGACGATCCTAAGATTGAGTTTTTAGGACGTATTACTGATTCTGAACGACGTTCTTATCTTTACGCTTGTGATATCGTTTGTTTCCCATCAATCACAAGAAATGAAGGTTTCGGACTGGCGCTTGCTGAGGGCATGTATTTTGGCCATCCAGCTGTTACTTTCACCATTCCAGGCTCTGGTGTCAACTATGTAAATCTTGATGGCATCACAGGTATAGAATGCCCGAGCTGTGATTACCGGGCATTTGCAAAAGCATTGAAAAAGCTGAGTAAAAATGAATTTTTAAGAAATAAATATGGAGAAAACGCCCAAAAAAGGGTAATTGAAAATTTCACTGGCAAAAGTTTCAAGACGAATTTGCTTAGACTGGTAAATGAGTTGTAAAATCAGGTGTTTAAAGAAGATCATTATAAGAATCCAGTACAGATAAAGGTAAAAGTTAATAGAATATAGAATGGGAAACATATGAGGATTTTGCTGGTTAGCAGTTTATATTATCCGAAGATAATTGGTGGTGCAGAAGTGAGCACACAATTATTGGCAGAAGCATTGACTAAAGATAATATGGCGGAAGTACATGTGCTCACAACAGGAGAAAGTGATATTGACGAATACATTAATGGTGTTCAGATTCACCGCCGTAGGATGAGCAATATCTCCTCGTTCTGGGATTTCAAATCCGAAAATAATTATGGAAAAAGAATTATATATAAGCTTCTTGATTTTTATTCATTGGCGAATAAAAAAATTATAGAACAATTGCTCAAAGAAATACACCCGGATGTTGTGCATGTAAATACAATATATGGATTTAGTCCTATAATTTGGAGCGTATCAAAAAATATGGGGGTTCCTGTGGTAAATACATATCGTGATTATTATGTGATGTGTCCACGGGCAAATTTAATGAGCAAAGGGAAAGCATGTTCTTACCCCAATATTATATGCAGAGGATATCGGAAACTATTTTCCCAGTTTTTAAGAAAGATTGATATGCATGTTGCGATATCTGACTTTGTCAGAAATAAGATTTTAGATCAATTAGGTATTGAGTCAGAAGTTGTCTTTAATAGTATTCAAGTCGATTATGGTTTGTTTAAGAAATGCTGTGATCAGAAGAAATATACTAATAATGAGAAAAGGAAGTTTGTTTACGTAGGTTCATTAATACCAACAAAAGGTATATTAGAATTTGCAAAAGAATTCGCTGGCTTACAGGATATAGAAGCTGAGTTGCATATTCTGGGTGAAGGAATACTTCGTAAAGATATAGAATCTTTAAACTGTAAAAATATCATAATGCATGGGTTTGTTACAGGAGAAGAAAAACATGCATTACTAATGGATATGGACATTTCTGTATGTCCGTCACTCTGGGAGGAGCCTTTTGGAAGGGTAGTGATTGAATCTTATCAGTATGCTATGCCTGTAATAGGAAGTAATATGGGCGGAATTCCAGAACTTATTTTGCCTGGAACAGGTATTATCTGTGATCCATATATTCATGGGACTTTGACTCAATCACTCAGATATTACACAAATGACTGGAAAGGCTTAACTGTGGAAGATAAAGCTCAGATGCTCGAACTCCTGAAAAAATTTGATATCAGTATACAGTTGGATAAATATAAAAGTATTTATTCAAGATTAATACAGGGAGAACAAAGATAATGAGATCCTTTTCATTTGTTATTTTAAACTTTCACACAAGTGAGGATACAGTTAAGTGCATTGAAAGTATACTATATGTTCGTGAGCATAATGTTAATGTTTCGATTGTTATTGTTGATAATGGCTCAACCGATACAGAAATCCAGCTTTTAAAATCTTACATAGGAGAAATTCATGGAGCATCGTGCATATTACTGGAGATGCATGCGAATCTTGGATTTAGCAAAGCAAATAACATTGGCTATAAATATGCTAAAGAACATTGCAGTCCTGATTTTATAGCAATATCTAATAGCGATATTATTATCAGGCAGCCCGATTTTTTCTTTACAATTTTCAGTTTGTATGATAAAGAGCTTTTTTCCATATTAGGACCAGATATATATGTGCCAAGAAAAAAATTACATCAAAGTCCTGTCCTGGGAAGAAGAATAACTGAAAAAAAATTTGTAGAAAAAGAAATCATAAAATGTAAGCAAAAAATAGAGCTATTAGAAAAACTCAAAAAAAGTGGCAAAACAAAAGCGATTATAGATGGAAGAAGTATTTCTAGAATCAAAAATTATTTAAAAAATGCGATGTGTACAATTTTGCATTTTGGCTATAGGAGACAGTATACAGGAGAATACATCCATGGCGCTTTTGTAGTATGTGCACCACCATTTATTAAAAAATATGATAAGTGTTTTGAGCCGGAGGTATTTTTATATGGAGAAGAAGATATGTTACATTACAAATGCCTCATAAACAATGAGAAACTTTTATATAGCCCTAAAGTCAGGGTTTTACATTTTTCAGGAGGAACATCATCTGGGAAACCTGATACAAATATAGATAAACAGCTGTTTTATTGGAAAAATGAGCTCAAGTCGAAAGAAGTTCTCTACAGTCAGTTCAAATGAAATCATGAGGAAAACCCAATGAATGTATTATGGATATCTTTAAGAGCGCCTTTTGATGACGTCAGGCATGCAAGTGGAAGAATACATAATTTTTATTTAAAGAAGTTAATCGATAAACAGAATATAAAATTGAAATTGATTACCTTTTGTAAAAACGATGAGATTCCTGTTGTAAAAAAAGATCACGAAAAATATAGAATCAACTCTGATGTGTATGCGTGGGATACACCTTTTATTGCAAGACTGGAAAGAACCCTGGTAAAAGTCAATCCGTATGATAAATACGGAGGAGGTACAATACCTTTTTACTGGAATAGAATCAAAAAATCGCTTAAACACTTAAGTGATACCCCAGATGTAATTATTCTGGATTGGACAGAAATATTATTGTTTTTGCCCAAAATTAAAACTATATTCCCTGATGCCAAGATTGTTTCAGTAGAGGAGGATGTACTCCTTCTCAACTTTCAAAGACAATATGAAAATTGTATAGTACCAATAAAGAAATACATTTTGAAAAGGAGATACGAAAAACTTTGTCAATTGGAAATCGATACACTAAAGAAATGTGATTTGGTAATATTAAATAACCCCAAAGACCAGAAACTAGTTGAAAAATACGGTGTTCAGAAAACATGGTATTGGACACCGTATTTTCAAAATTTTAAAAATATACATGCATATTCAAAAAAAACAAAAGATATTTTATATTATGGCTCTATGAATAGACCTGAAAATCATTACAGCGTAATGCATTTAATAAACAATATCTTTCCTCATATTAAAGACCCCGATGCGCGACTTATTATTTTAGGAAACGGCCCACAAGATTCATTATTAAAATATCAGTCTAAGCGAATTATCATGACAGGATTTATAGAGGATGTTACTCCTATATTTGAAAGTGTCAGATGCTTATGTGCACCACTAATGTTAGGAGCAGGAGTGAAAATTAAAATAATTGAAACTATGTCTGCTGGTATTGCGGTATTAACAAATGACATAGGCATCGAAGGCATTCCGGCAGAAATGAACAAAGAGTATTTACACTGTAAAACAGATAAGGATTTTATTCATATGATTAATAAAATTTTATCTGATGATATTAGCGCATATCAGATTGGGCAAAGTGCAAGGAAGTTTATTGAATCAAACTACAATGCGAATAAAAGCGCTGATATTTTTATTTCGAATCTTACAGATTTGGTAGAATGTTCTTAAAAAAACATTTAAAATTGTAACTTTATATCAGGATTGCTGAATATTTTCTGGAGCTGGCTAGAATGAAAAATACAAAAATAATAATAAGGCGTTTCCTCCATGTAGTGAAAAGAGAAAGCATGTATATATGGATAAATAAAATTGTAAACAAAATACCTTGCTGGTATTTGCGAAAAATTTTATATTTGTTTATGGGAATGAAAATCGGAAGTGGATCCCGTATTAACGCAGGAACCATTATTGACACGCCGAAGAATGTGGTAATTGGTGAAAGATGTATAATAAATGAAAATTCGTATCTAGATGGTCGTGGTGGCTTGAGAATTGGAAATGATGTGTCAATCTCAATTTATTCTAAGATTATCACTGCTTCACACATATCTAATTCTAATACATTTGAATATTACAATGATCCTGTTGTAATACATGACAATGTGTGGATTGGGGTCGGAGCCATTATTCTGAATGGATCGCAAATAAATAATAATGCAATAATTGGAGCGGGCTGTGTTTTTAAAGGTGTCGCCCAGGAAAACGGTATCTATGCTGGCAATCCGGCCAAAATGATAAAGACACGAACGATTTCTGAAAAATATAGAATATCGAATCTTGTGTTTTTTAGGTAGAGCAATATGATTAACATACCTGAAATGAATACAATATGATCGAGTTCATTTGTAAGGTTGGTGGGCAGATGAATGCACGAAAAAACAAATGCAGTTTAAGTATATTAAAACTATTTAAATACCTTTTTGCAATCTGTATGGTGTTCAATCTAAGATCAATGTGGCTTCATAGCCCCAATTATGATTTTATAGATGGATATCGTTTACTTATCATAATGACAATAATTTGTATAGGATGTTGTATATTAACAGGAAAGACAAAAAGAAAAGAAGTAGAAAAGGCGCTTATATTATGTGCATTTATGACTATGATAATAGTTTTCCATTTGATCGCAGCGCAACGCTATGTTGTTTATGATGAGGTGGGTTTTCTAATTACAGTTTGTATGGTTATATTATACCATTCTATATGTGACACAAAAGAAAACCTGTTATATGACATATTAAGTAATGTAATATTTGCAGTAGCTTTTATATCCTTATTTTTATGGATTTTTGTATCCGTATTAAGTATTATCCATACATCTGGAACAATTTACACCACATGGACTGCAACAGGAATCGAAAGATCTGTTTCTACAGATTATCACTTATATTTTGAACCTCAAATATATAACATTGCAACTTTGGATCTTCAGATTGTCCGAAATACAGGAATTTTTACAGAAGCGCCTATGTATAGTTATGTGCTTTCTGTCTCGCTTTTAATCGAATTATTTATAAATAAAGAAATTAATCAAACAAGGCTCATTATCTTGATTTTATCTATTGTTAGCACCTTTTCAACCCTTGGTTATATAGTTGCAATAACA
>OFHA01002209.1_pt1 | contig 11775 bp, 11 predicted proteins | sample 1521891 | NCBI WGS metagenome assembly OFHA01 (sample SAMEA3504089, study PRJEB24116) | mouse gut metagenome | biome: mouse gut; feature: mouse-associated habitat; material: faeces | place: Denmark | collected 2011 | reverse complement strand
AGAACTTCGGCGAATTAGAGAAAATGAGTTTGCTGATTCTGATAGTAGTCTGTATATCCGGTGTGGTCATCATATGTCTGGTGTTCCTGTTCTGGCTGAAAGGCAGGGTGCATGAAATTGGTATTTACCTTTCACTTGGCAGGACAAAATTCAGTATTATCGCCCAGATGCTGTTGGAGGGTGTGTTGGTCGGATGTGTGTCATTCCTGCTTGCAACTGCAGCCTCCCCGATGGTTTCCAGGGGAATTGTCGGGTATCTGGTGGACTACCAGGAACAGGTGCAGACAGAGGAGGAACAGCTAAATTCAAATATGGTATTGAATGGTTCCTTAGAGGATGACAAAACAGAAATCGTGGGCATTACGGTGGAGATCAGCGGAGATGTGATATTTTTATCCGGGGTATCAGTGCTTGGGGTAATCATGCTTGCAATTGCATTGTCCTGCATTTCCATCATGGTCCGGAAACCGAAAGAAATATTAAGCAGGATGAGTTAGGAGGGCGTTATGTTAGAAATAAAGGATGTCATGTATTATTACAAATCACAGAAAGACAAAGTGATATTGAACCATATATCTTATAGCTTTGAGGAAGGAAAGATGTATGCGGTTTTAGGTACAAGCGGCTCTGGGAAGACCACGCTGCTTTCCCTGCTGGCGGGACTTGATGTGCCGGTAGAAGGGGAAATCTGTATGAATGGAGTAAATATCATGCGCAAAGGGTTAAACGAGCATAGAAAGAAAAATATCTCACTTGTATTTCAGAACTACAACCTGATCGATTACCTTACGCCAATTGAAAATGTCAGACTTGGCGGAAAGGAAGATGCAATGGGTTTATTAAGGTCAATGGGGCTGGATGAAACCCAGAGCAGGCGCAACGTCATGCAGCTATCCGGCGGGCAGCAGCAGAGGGTCGCCATAGCAAGGGCATTGGCGAGCAATGCGCCCGTCCTGTTGGCAGACGAGCCGACAGGAAATCTGGACGAAGATACTGCGAATGAGATGATCGATATTTTCACAGAATTAGCGCATGAAAAGAACAAATGTGTAATCATGGTTACGCATAGTAAGGAGCTGGCTCAAAAAGCGGATGTTATTTTGACTTTGAAGAAAGGAACCGCTGTAGCAACGGAGGATACTGCATTGGATGAAAAAATAAGGAAGGGACTTGTGGAGCAGGCGGAAAGGTTTTCGGTTCCGGATGATCTAAAGGATAAAATAATGTACGAGATTGAAAAACAAAACAATTAAGCTGCCCATGTTAGAACTGTATGGAATGCATGACCCTGCAAAAGACAGACCGCCGCACGATGGCCATCATCCGCCATAGTTTACCTCCAGAATGGAGAAAACCATTTAATAAACAGATAAGAAACAAATAGTAAACAGACAAAGACTTTTTCGAAATATGATGTATAATATCATAGAAACGCAAACTTCTTTTCAATCACTATGGAGGGATAAACATGAGTACGATTCTTCATACCGATAAATTGTGCAAATCATTTTCAAACGGCGGCCTGCAGCAGCATATCATAAAGAATCTTGATCTTGAGATCAGGGAAAAGGACTTCACTGTTATAATGGGGGCGTCGGGTTCGGGCAAATCCACTCTGCTTTATGCACTTTCGGGAATGGATCCCCCGACCCTCGGCAGAGTCTTCTTCGGTGACAGGGATATATCGAAAGATACCAACGATCAGCTTGCCGTGTTCAGACGTGAAAACTGCGGGTTTGTCTTTCAGAGCATTTATCTGCTCGAAAACATGACCGTATTCGATAACATCATGACAGGTGCGCTTGTGATACAGAAGAACAGTCCCGCGCTTGTGAAAAAGACCGGGGAGCTTCTCAAAAAGGTCGGTATAGGCGAAAAGCTGTGGGATAAATACCCGAACCAGCTTTCGGGCGGTGAGTGCCAGAGGGTCGGCATCGTAAGAGCGGTTATCAATGATCCAAAGATACTTTTTGCCGATGAGCCGACAGGCAGTCTGAACTCGGCTTCGAGCCGTGACGTTCTTGATATCTTCACGGAACTGAACTCGAAAGGACAAAGCATCGTAATGGTGACGCACGACATGAAAACCGCTCTCAGAGGAAACAGGGTGATATATCTTCGTGACGGCGCTGTGATCGGCGAACATGAAATGCCGTCATTCGGCACAAATGATATCAGGAGCAGACAAGAGGGCCTGCAGAGATTTCTCGATGATATGGGGTGGTAATATGGAAAAGATACTCAGACTTTCGTTTGCTAATATTAAAAAGCATAAAAAACAGACGATACTCCTTACTCTGCTGATCGTGTTCTGTATGGCTGTCACATCGGCGGCAGCTGCGGGCAGCATTGATATGACGGGCATATTTGCCCGCGTGGCGGATGCGTATGCCGTACATAAAAACGCGCTTTATATCAAAGAGGATTATTACAATGACAGCTTCATCCGGCTGCTTCGTGAAGATGAGAGGGTAACGGATATCGATCATGTCCGTGTTCTGTTCAGTACGGCAACGAAATACCTTGACAATGAAGGCGGGGAACAGTCGCTGTATATGAGTTTCGTGACTAAGGAGCTCGAAAAGAACATAGAGCGCTCTCCCATAGAAACGACGCTCACTGATGAGGAGATAGCAGCACTTGAACACCCGATCTATCTGCCCTATGCAGGCAGAGAATCCCTTGCATCAAAGCTCAGTGAGGGCGACACGTTTAACATCATTTACGGAACAAAGCGGTTCTCCTTTACAGTTGCAGGTTTTTATGAATCAATTTTTATGCCCGCAACCGGTATGGGTTTCCAGATGATCGTTTCGGACAGCGACTATGTTTCTCTGATGACCATAATCGGCAGGTATGAAATGGTGCTGTTCGACTGCAATCCGCTCGATGACTGTGTGGATATCTGTTTAAAATTTTATGACAGAGTCGAAGAACAGACAGGCAAAGATATCGGATATAATATTCTGAGCCTGCTGTATAAAAATCTGGAACAGAAAAGTGCTGTTTTCTCGAAGAGTGTCGTTGGTATCATGCTGTTTATGGCGGTTGTCATATTCATTGCCGCCGCTATTATGATACGTTTCCGTATCGCAGGCGATATACAGGATCAGATACAGTCTGTCGGCGTCTTGGAAGCACTCGGTTATACATCAAAGGAGATCGCGCTTTCCTATACCGCGGAGTATCTTATGACAGCCCTTGCAGGCGTTATTATCGGCGCGGGCGGCGCATTGACGCTGCTGCCTGTGCTGCACAGAGTCGCTGAAACACTTTCGGGACATCACGGCAGTCTGCATATCTCTCCGCTCCCGATACTGCTGACGGCATTGATTATCCTTATTTTTGTGGGAGTAATCGCACATACGAGAGCTCTGGCAGTAAAGAAATATCCCCCTGTGCAGGCTTTCCGTAAAGGAATAGCTGTTCATCATTTCGGCAAAAACCGGTTTCCGCTGAGGAATACGAAAAACAGCGTGCATCTTCGCCTTGCCCTGAAAGGCTTTTTCGATAATAGAAAGCAGAATATCAGTCTTACTGTCTGCATAGCTGTTTCGGCACTTGCCGCTGTCGCAGGTATCCTGATCGCCGACCTGTTCGCCTCTGATCTGAAAGCTGCTGCAAGAATGACAGGAGAGGAAATGCCGGACCAGATAGTGACCGTTATGCATTCCGCCAGCACAGAGCAGCTTGCGGAAAGAATAAGCGGGATGCAGGGTGTAAAACGTGTGCAGACAGGTTCGTTTTCTCTTGATCTGTCCGAATGGATGTCTCTTTATGCCTTTGACCGTGAGAGTTGTCTTGTGCCGGTATCCTATCCCGATTTTTCTCAGTGCGAGAACATTCAGGCAACAGCAGGCAGACTTCCCGAGCATGACAACGAGATCGCTGTTTCAAAGCTGTTCGCGACCCGGCACAGCCTGAAGGTCGGCGACAATCTCACCCTTGAATGCAACAGCGTAAAAAAGAATTACATCATCTGTGGATTCATTCCAGGCATGTCCAACAACGGAAATAATCTGTATATTACCGAACAGGCTTTCAAACGTATCATGCCCACTTACCGCCCCTCTGCGATAGAGATATACCTTGAGGACAAAACGGATCGGGCAGAGTTTCAGACACTGCTTATGCAGACCTACGGCAGATCAGTGGCTGATACCCGTAAAACAGAAAGCATCGGCGATACCGCCGGGGAACGGCTGAGTGCAGAAGCCGATCGGCTGATTGCAGAGTATCTCGCCAATCACGGTGCAGATCATATCGAATACTCGATACAGATCGGCGATAAGACGATATCGGGTTCAAGCGACAGCTTTGCTATTAAAAGTGTGCAGGACATCAAACATGTCCTGCAGACGCAGATGGGCGGTATTTTCAGCACGATCAGCCTGACATCCTGGTCACTTATGGGTATCGCGGCAGTCGTTTCAGCTATCATTATCATAGCTCTTATGGAGCAGGCTGTCAGACGGCAGAGAAAAGAACTTGGTATTATGCTCGGACTCGGCTACACCACAAAGGAGCTTATGGTACAGCTAGCAATGCGTATCATGCCCGCTGTGATCGCGGCAATTATCCCAGGCACTGTCGGTGCGGCGGCTGTGTTTCATGCGGTAATGAACGCTATGATCGGCACAACACCCATAAATATCCCTATGATGATCGTTACAATTATAATTATGATACTGTTCTGCTTTGGCTGTGCGTATGTCGGTGCAGGCAGGATAAAGAAGATCTCTGTAACAGAGCTTATGACTGAATAAAGCGGGAGGAATCATATTATGAAGAAGATTACAGCGGCAATCGCAGCGATCATGATACTGTCGGCGATACCCGTTACCGCAGCTTACGGTGCAGACAAGGAAACGACGCCTGTACAGACAGAGAAAAAAGCCGATACCGTTTCGGCAATAGGCTCGGTAAGCAAGATATTCTGTACGACTGCGGCATTACAGCTTTATGAGCAGGGACTGCTGAACATCGACGCTCCCGTGACGGATTATGTCCCCGAATTTACAATGCAGGACGGGCGATATAAAGATATCACTGTGAGAATGCTCATGAATCACACTTCCGGGCTTATGGGAATGGTATATGACGATATGATACTCTATGATGATATTGATACGACATATCATGACAGATTCATTGGACATCTGAAAAATTCACGTCTGAAAGCTGACCCTGGAACGCTTGCGACTTACAGCAATGACGGTTTCACACTGCTTGAGATCGTGGTGGAACGTGTCAGCGGTGAAAGTTTTACCGATTATGTGGAGAATCATATCGCAAAGCCGCTCAAACTTGAAAACACCGGAACGGCTGCAAAAATGTACGGCAATAAGAATACGGCGAATATCTTTGTCGGCGGTATACCATATGATACGGACTATTGTATGGCATTTGGCTCGGGCGGCATCATGTCAACAGCATCGGAGCTTTGCGAATTCGGCACGGCATTCTGGGGAGGTGATGAGACTTTGCTCAGACAATCGTCAAAGGACGAAATGCAGAAGAACAATGCCCGTGACAAATATGAGAATGCATTCGGTCTCGGCTGGGATACAGGCGATTGCAGTCAAAACTGGACGACAGGCAAGGACGTTCGGATCATGTTCAAGAGCGGTTCGCTGTTACATCAGTACGCAGGACTTATGGTAGCTCCCGATGAACAGATAAGCGTGTCGGTGACAATGAACGGCGCAGGTTCCGGCGGCGCAACGATGCTGACCGAATCGCTCATGATCCTTGCTCTTGCAAAAAAGGGCATAACAGTCACTTTTGATGAACCAAAAGTAATGGAAACAGCGGACAAAGTTCCAGAAAAATATCTGAAAATGGCGGATATCTATGCGAGAGGGGACGGCATATGCAAGGTGGCGTTCCCAGGCGGGAAGTATATGGAGATCACCGGGATCACAGCAGAAAACTTTGGGACAAAACGGTATATGTACACTGCTGACGACAGCTTTGTGCTTATGGACGGTGAACCCGATTCGGATAATTTTGTTCAGGCAGGCGATCAGGAACTGCTCACATTTACCGAAAGGAACGGGAATACCTATATCTGCAGATATGCAAATACCTATGCAGACGGCTTCGGACGGTATATAGATCGATCTTACTATCTGCAAAGAGTGGGAGAGTTTCATGTCAGCGACAGCGTTCAGCAGGCCTGGAAGCAGAGGAACGGCAAAAAATACTACATAACAAACATGAAGTATTCCAACGTTTTTTACAATGTAAGTCCCTGCGTTAAGCTGAATGTACCCGAGGGTATAAACGGCTGTGCGAAGTTTACGGGTGAGATGATTATGAAGACGATGAGCTTTACCAATGAAAATAAGGCGGAGGGCTTTGTTTTGATACCCGGCGAAGCAGGACGTGAGCTGACCGATTTTGAAGTGTTCACCGAGAACGGCTGTGAATACCTGCGCACAGGCGATCAGTCTATGATGTTGGTAAGTGAGGATTCAATTTACGATCTTACGGCAGATATTCACGAAATAGCTCTTGAAACGGGACGGGCAAAGTGGTATAAGATAGGTGAGATGGACTTAAAGTCCGTTACCCTTGATATCCCCGAAAAGGCAGCAGTTTATATTTATGATAAGTTTGATAACGTGGTTTACGCAAGCTATATGAATGGCTATGGAAATAATGTGACACTTCCCGAAAGCGGAAAGATCGTATTTATAGGCGAGAGCGGCGAAAAGGTGGGTATTGGATGAAAGAAGTGATAGTATGGATTATAAGTGCCTGATGATAGACGATGATGAGATCATTGCCGAAAACACGGCGGAGTATTTTAATGCGTTCGATATAAAAACGGCTTATGTTACAAGCTATGAGAATGCGGTGGACTTCCTTGCAAAGAACACCGTTTCTCTGCTGCTTTTAGATATAAACCTTGGGGACAGGTCTGGCTTTGAGCTGTGTAAGAGCATAAGGAGCGAATACAATATGCCTGTCCTTTTCATCAGTGCCCGTACAAGTGATGACGATCTGCTTATGGCACTTAATATTGGCGGAGATGATTATATCAAAAAGCCTTTCAAGATGAATATTCTCCTTGCAAAGGTCCGGGCGATTCTGAACAGATACGAAAGTACACAGTCTGTCGTGAAAGAATCGCCTAAAGCGACAGGCAGCAGAAAAATACAGATCATGGACGGTCTGTTTTTTGATACACAGTCGCACTGCATAAGCAAAAACGGAGAACAGATCACGCTGAAAGCGCTTGAATACAAAATGCTGTTCTATTTTCTGGAGCATAGAGGAAAGGTCATAACAAAGGACGAGTTCTTGCAGAATGTGTGGAAGGACGAGTGCGTCGGTGAGGGTACGGTTGCGGTGCATGTACGTCATCTTCGGGAAAAGCTCGAAGCCGACCCGAATGAGCCGAAGATCATAAAAACTGTTTGGGGCGTAGGATATATCATGGGTGAAACGTCATGAGATACAAAAGAACGCTTATTCTTCTTGCGATGACCGTTGCCTGCTGTATCGGGATATTCGTCATGACGGGCAGGCAAAAATATATGCCGAACATCGTCCTGCAAAATGATATTGCTGAAACAGTAAGAGAAAATATGAATGACCTTGCTGTTCTTGAAGAAAAGTTTCCCGATACCGATATACTTGTGTTTGATACGGAGGGTTTTTGCATCTATCCCGGGGGCGAAGACCTAACGCTCACGCAATCAAGAAATAACGGTGATCTGTGTCTTGCGGTGACGGATGGCGACAGATTTCTGGCAACAGCGGCGATACCCGACCCGTTTTTTTCGGAGTATCACAAGGCTTTTGATCAGCTGACCCGGGCGGCTGTCATACTGTTTCTTATCATGGTAACGGCGGCAGTATCGTTCTATCTGTATATCAGCAGGAACATCTTAAAGCCGTTCTGCAGGATGAAAGAGTTTGCAGGCAGGATAGCGATGGGAGATCTCGACAGTCCTCTTGAAATGGAGCGCAGCAATCTGTTTGGTGCTTTCACCGAGAGCTTTGATATCATGCGTGAGGAATTGCGGGCATCGAAAGCCAGAGAAACAGAACTCAAACGAAAAGAAAAAGAGCTTGTTGCCGAGCTGGGTCACGACCTAAAGACGCCTGTTACGGGTATCAGCACTATCTGCGATGTGCTGAGTCTGAAAGTACAGGATAAATATGTTCTTGGCAAGGTTGAGGGCATACAGAAGAAGACACAGCAGATGGAGCTTCTCGTCACTGATCTGATAACTGCTGCACTTGACGACCTTGGCGAGATGACCGTGAACTGCACGGATGAAAATGCGGCTGTGCTGTATGACATCATCAGGGCGGCGGATACACGCTCTCTTGTGAGAATGAGTACGATACCCGAATGTATGATATACATTGACATAAAACGTATCGAACAGGTTATCGGAAACATTATCAGTAATTCTTATAAATATGCCAATACTCCCATAGACATTGCGTGTGTTTCCAGCGGAGACTATCTGAAACTGTCGGTCACCGATTACGGCAAGGGCGTTCCGGCTGACGAGCTTGATCTTATAATGAACAAATTTTACCGTGGCAGGAACGTAAAAGATTCCGACACAGATGGCAGCGGTCTGGGGCTGTACATCGCTTCGGCACTTATGGCTAAAATGAACGGTGAACTGATATGTTCAGGCAGGGGGAAAGGGTTGACAGTGACTTTGATGATCCTGCTGTCGTAGTTTGTTATATAATGTATTTCGGATAAGTATGCCTTTGACATACCTCGCGCCGCTTTCAAACTGTTCCGCTCGCTTAGCTTTTTCCACTGAAAAGGCAGAGTTTGGAAATATGGTTGATATGGATCAGCGACATTACACTCACAGATTTAATAAGCAGGACAGCCGATGACTTCGTGCAAGGGGCAAAGAGAACTGCCTTACTCTAAACAAAATTGGAAATTGTTCTAATATGAATTTTGGAGATTAAAAATTTATAAACTTAGGAGTTCTAAAATGTGGGATTACTCTATTCCCAAAGAGGAAGAATCAAACGGGCTAACGTAATATTATTGGCGAAATAGAAAAGAAGGCATTATATGATTTTATATTCTTGCCCGTAAGAGAAAATCAAGTGCATCAGGCATTAAAGGAACTTTATAACAATATCAGCCCGAATATTGTTACGATGGTCAACATTTTTTCCTTTGATTTCCCGCTTGCAGGTGCTATAATACAAATGCAGGCGGGATGTTGTATCTGGTATGGTTAATATACGCTTTGCAAGTGGCAGCAGTGTTCCAGACATTGTTGCTATTTGAAAATTTACATTAACTGTTAATGATTGAACAAACTTTGTCCATGCATTCTGATAGTTTTTCGTCACTCAGATGACCGATTTTGTATAAGATGATTTTTTGGTCTAAGGTAAATATTTTGTTTGGACGGATGTTACTGTCCAGATGGAGTGAGCCGGATACGAGATCTGCTTCTGTAAGAGGTATTGCGTATGTGTCGCTGACATTCCTGGATGTGATCTGCAACATGATATAGTCGTCACCCGTTATGTCAGAAAGTATGAGGGCGGGGCGCCTTTTTGCAGAGCTTAGATCCGTGAATGGGAATGGAAGCACGACGACATCGCCTTTTATAAATGTTTCCATGCATCGTCCTCCTCTTTACGCAGCCAGTCTTTGGCAAGACTTGGTTCGCTTAAGAACGTATTGTTAATATCCGGATCTTCATGCAGGATGAATCTTACAAAGGCAAGGATGATATCCAGTTTGTTTTCAGGTATATCTGCAATCAGATGTTCAAGTAATTGTTGTTTTGACATTTTCGATAATCCTTTCTTTTATTTTTATATTTAAAATTTTTCCCTCGATTTCCCGCCGGCAGATGTTATAATACAGATGCAGGCGGTATGTTGTATTTGATATGATGCAAAGTTTGCAAAGCGGTAACAGTGTTCCGGGCACTGTTGCCATATTTTTTTGTTAGATTATTTCTTCCATGCAGGAAAGCGTATTAGATTTTTTATATTTGTCTTTTACCATATCCATGGTTTGTAAAATATAATTTTGCCCTTGCGCATTTAATGTGCGGAAGTCAGAGATTAATTTTTCTTCTTTTTGACAAAGATGATATGTATGTATCTGTTCAGTATCCCACCCCATTAGTATACAAGGTGATATATTTAAAACAGTTGCTATATTTTCTATGATGTTTGATGGAATGTTAGTTATAACATTTGTTTCGTATTTGTATAAAGTCTGCTTGGAAACACCGACTCTTTTTGCCAAATCCGTTTGAGAAATGCCAAGATATTCTCGTTCACTTCTTATTCGTTCACCTACTGTCATAGCTCCTCCTTATTAAAGATATTTCAAATTATAGCACAAAAAAGTTACAAGTCAAGAAAAAATAACTTGAAAAGTTACAATTTGTTGGTACAATTAGAGCAACTTTAAAAGTTACCCAAGCGAAAGGAGGTGAAGACCTGTGGCAGAAATATTTACCATGCTAATTATTTCCGTTGTGGCAAATGTTATGGTCATTTTATTTGCAAATAGCTGGACGGAAAGGAAAGGCAGCGCCAGCCTGAACAGAACAGCTCACTGTAACGAGCGAGAAACCCCCAGAGGTGGCTCTCTGGGGGGCGTTTTGCCTATGGCATACTTATCATGCTTTTGTTTATTATAATTAGTTCCTTATAAGACTTTCGTCTTTTTCAGGCACAGGGAAAAGTATTGGACAATATCCGCATAATAAGCGCTTTGGTTTCCTGCAGGACGCGGCACACCGCTGATACAGAGTATTTGCGGGCATTTGCCCTGATCACATTAACTTTCGCCCCAGGATCAGCGCCGCCTGTTTTAAAATGTCGTTCTCTATTTTCAACTGCCGGTTTTCCTTACGGAGTTTCAGCAGTTCTTCCCGCTCCGGGGTACGGTTGTCCTTTTCGTGGAAAGAGCCGGAGTTTTCCTCCTGCTTTACTCATTCTGTACATTAAAATCTCAAAAAGACTTGCTATTTTCAGAACGTCGTACTATGATAAAATTGAAACAGAAAACTCTGTCGCAACAGTTCAGGCAGGTCTGCGCAGACAGCGCAGACTGTAAACAGGCCAGAGGGAGGGAATCATGAAAAAGAAACTGGCAGGTGCATGGTTATGCACAATCATTATGGCAACCGCATTATTTGGATGCGCTTTGAGTACAAAGACCGGAAACGATCCTGTAAATACACCGGACGAAGAACCGGAACAGACGAATACGACTGTGTCGAATGAGACCGTTCCAGATCAGGAAGAACCGGACGATACGGTCGCTGGCGGCAGGAAGATTGCCATTTCCATGCCGGCGCAGTCTGTGCAGCGCTGGGTCAGCGATTCGGAAAAGATGAAACAGGAACTGGAAGCCAAAGGATATGAGGTGGATATCCAGTTTGCCGAAGATGATCCAAAACAGCAGGCAGCTCAGATGGAAAGTTTTGTGCAGGAAAAGGCAGACTGCATTATTGTCGTACCGATCGACTCCAAAGAACTTACGGCCGCTGCGGAAGAAGCGAAAAAAGCAGAGATTCCGGTCATCGCCTATGACCGTCTGCTGATGGATACGGATGCGGTTTCTTACTACGCTACATTTGATAACAAGGGTGTTGGTACCGCAATCGGCCAGTACATTGTGGATAATGCAGGTCTTGATCCTGCGGACCCGAAGACCATCGAGTTCTTCATGGGTTCCCCTGATGATAACAATGCGCATATGCTTTACAATGGTCTGATGGAAGTTCTCATCATTCTGAT
>OFHA01002208.1_pt1 | contig 11775 bp, 6 predicted proteins | sample 1521891 | NCBI WGS metagenome assembly OFHA01 (sample SAMEA3504089, study PRJEB24116) | mouse gut metagenome | biome: mouse gut; feature: mouse-associated habitat; material: faeces | place: Denmark | collected 2011 | reverse complement strand
AACAATACAATGGTCAATGTCTATGCCCACATAAGGGGAGTTACCAAACATAAAGCCTAATCCGCTTATACTCTTGTCCTGTTCCATCAACAACTTTTCCTGCTTTCATCATTGATAGCGTTTGTCTTGATACTCCACTTTCTTGTGATAACTTTGTAAGATTTAAGCCTTTTTTAGTCATTGCAACAACTAATTTAATTTCGTCAAACACACTAACAACCACACTTGCAGAGAAAGTTTTCTTCCTGTGGTTGTTAAGAAGTAGCTAATATTGCTGTTGCATTTTAGGGTATCCGTTTGAAACGTGCCCCTTGCTTTCCAAATTTGGAAAGCAACACAATTTACCGATTTGAAATAGTAAAAAGGCTAAGGCTCATAATAATTGTATGAGTAATTTCTAAAATTTTAGAAACTGTAAAAGTCTTTATTCCATTTTTGGAAAAAAGGTTTTTCACAAAAAAGTGAAAAAGGGGCAATATTTTGTTTTACACCCCCTTGTCCCTTTGTATGTAAGAGGGTGCTTACCGTCATGACTGCTATATACAATATACCACATTATTCTACATCATTGTGTTCACATAATACAAATTTCTTTGTCAAACTTTCTGAGGGAAAAATTTGCAGGGCGTTATTCTCAAACTCTCACTCGCTTTTTGAAAAAAGCGAGGCAAAAACTTTTATGGAAAACTTCGTTTTACTGATGACAAACAGAAATAAAAATTATTTTTAAAACTATTCAGATTGATGTCACTAAAGTCCTATTTTTTTAATTCTCCGTCAAAATGACAGGTTTACGTATATAAAATACAGGGTAGCTGAGTATAACAGCCCCCTGTACATTAAATAAAATAATAAAAAATTCAATAGTTTTATTATTTTTCTCGTGTTAAGAAAATTCCAATCATTGCACCAATAATAATAGCCGGCGCTACTCTGACAAACAGCCACTCAAATGAATGAACTACTACTCCAAGAATGGCGGTCTCAGTATTACTATAATCCCATCCCAAATAAGAACTCTCTAACACTAATAAGATTGCAAAAATTGCTGCTATAATAACGCACAATGAGATAAGAGACCAATGTAGGATTCTTTTTCTTGTGGTTTTTCTCTGTGCAATATGCGTGTTTATCACCTCCAGTTTTGCGGAAATCGCTTTTAAGTCATCAACTTCCGACTCAATGACAGTTTCCCCAAGCAATATATTCACGGGTGTTTCAAGTGCTTCCGATATGGAGAGCAACATATCAGAATCAGGAACTGACAATCCTTGTTCCCATTTAGAAACCGTTTGTCGCACCACGTTCAACTTGATGGCAAGTTCTGTTTGCGAAAGTCCTTTTGATTTTCTGATTGCTTTAATATTTTCGTTAAGCATAAGGAATCACCTCCTTTCAGTTGTTACCACTATTATAGGTAAAACTGTCCATTGCCACAAGCAACACATATTAACATTTGGGATATAGTTGCATATTTATTGAGCGTTTTAGTGAAAACACTAAAGTTATATCCCAGCAACACTTATTTTAAAAGAGACAAATATATACTCGAAATGATAGTAAAAAGTTATATATTGTGAGGATTTAGTATAAAATATAGACTGATAGTATTTGTATTTATGCCATTTACATTACTATTGTGCGATATTTTAGTTATTTATGGCATATTGCTATCTTTTTCTATTCGTGATATACTACAATAAAATGACAGAATACAAAAGAATAGTGCTATACTACAAATTAGTTATAAATAAATGTGAAATTTATAACATATAATGTGTGGTATTGTGAAAAAAATACTGTAATATATTTTATAAAAATGCTTTTGGAAAAGGTATACTTTTTAAGAAATTTTATACTGCTACAAAAACAAGTGCAATTTTCATATATTTTTATACATTTACTATGAAATAATTTGTTTAAATTGTCTAATAAAAATGAAAAATATGCAAAAAAAAATGCTTTTTTAAAAGGTATACTTTTCCATTATAAAAATACTAAAGTTACTTAAATGTCACCTGCTTACATATATTCGACAGATAAATATGGACTGCTAAGTACTTTTTTCAAAAAATTTTTAAGGACTTTTTATTCTGAAAAATATAATTTTACGAAGGGAAGTGGCATTATGATTATACGAACGAATGGCTCGTCTTTGCGTGCGATGAATGCAAGAAACAAAACGACTAGAGAAATGTCGAAAAATTTAGAAAAGTTGTCTTCAGGATTTCGCATTAATAGAGCAGCAGATGATGCGGCTGGGCTGAGTATATCAGAAAGTATGCGAGCTCAAATAACAGAATTGAGTCGCTGTCAAAATAACATACAAGAGGGTATTAATTTAGCACAAACTGCTGACGCAGCTTTGGAGGAAGTAAATACTATGTTGCGTCGTGCACATTCTTTGTGCGTTCAGGCACAAAACGGCACATATGGCGAATTAGAACGAGATAAATTTAGTGATGAAATGAATCAACTTTTTGAAGAAATTGACCGTATTACTGCTGGAACAAAATTTAATAGTATTCCTTTGTTTCGTGGCGAGATTTATGAAGATTATTACTATGAAAGAGTAGAAAATTTTGATAAATTGCCTCCTGGTGAGTTCGCAACATGGGGCGAAATGACATTTATAAAATCTGAAGACTTTGACCCAGCACCCAAGGCACAACCAGCAAAAACAACATTTACACTTGCTAACAGTATTGATTTAAATGATATTAATACACTAGAAGGGAAATCTATTAAAATTAAGAATGAAACTTATTTATTTTCAAGCACATTAAGTGCTTCCTCTAATATTACTAATAGTGCTAATACTAGAGTAATAGATTTGAAGACGTATAACACAGTACAAACTGCATTAGAGGCAATAAAATATTATTCTTCTGATATAGGAGAAGTGGAAATTGATGGAAGAACTGTAACTTTAACAGCAAGGCTTAAGCCTTTATCTTATACCGTAGATGCTGATGGGAGAGTGACAAATTATTTAGCGACAGATGGTGACGCTGAGTGTATGAATGACCAGATTGCTCAAAATCCTCTTGGAGATGTCTCTATTTTTCAAGTGGATAACATAGGTGCAGTAAATAATCAGCCTAATTATTCTGAAACAGTTACAGGAACAATATCACTACAAAGTATCACAGGAGCATTAAATCAGACACAAGTGGATAATCTTCTGCAAAACAAACTTGAATTTAATGTGAACAGTTCAACAAGACGAACGATTGACTTAAGTACACTTAATCCTCCTATTACAGTAGGTATGACAAAAGCAGGTTTGGGCAATGCGCTTGCTACTGCGATAAGCGGAACAGTGAATGGTATTGAATATACAGCAAAATACAATAATACCACACAAAATTTAGATGTTAGTATAAAAGCACCTTTTTCATCAATACAATATAATGCAACGGTATCATTTTCGGAGAAAGTTGTTCCAAATTCTGGAGGCAAAACAGAATATGGAAATAAATGGACAAGCGCTGCACTTGGAATCAATATTCAGACTACTCCATCGACTCATGAAGTACCTGAAAAAACGACAATAACAATTCCCTCCAATTTGAATACACCTCTTTCTTTTAGGTTGGGAAGCACGACTTATTTATATTATGACAGCTCAAAAAATCCGTTGACGCATGGAGATTATAAAAATACACAGTATTCTTCTCTTTATACTCCAGTAAGATATGATACCAACGGAAAATCAGCAGATGATATAAAGAAGGATATTTTGAGTAAAATTCAAAATTATGCACAAGGAAGAGGAGGAACTGTAACAGTCAGTGGAAATACATTAAATGTTACAGCTAATAATATTGGAGATAAATTAAATTTAAGTTCCTATGTTTATGGAGAAGCAGTTACTGTTTCACCTTATAAATATACATCAGGAACTGGTGGCAGTAGCTCTCAATTAGGAATATTTAGTACATTTACCAGAGAAGCTGAAGTGTCATTTGATTTAGGTAAGCCATTAGATATCAATAAATTGATAGGAAAAGGTTTTAGCGTTGCAGTTGGTTACTTCTCTTATACTTATAAAAGATATGAGTTTACTAATGGCAGTACAGGACAGCATGGAGATTATACAGATATTGATATTTCAAGTTGTACAGATTATAATTCATTACAAAAGGCAATGCAGCAAGCTATGTCAAATACTTCAGATGCTAATAACAATCCATATAAAGTATCTATTGATAGTAATGGTATTATGAAAATTACATTTACAAAAGAACCACGTCAAGATGTTCGTGTTACAGATGGTGCAGAGGGCATTATGGCAGATAGCCCTGCAAAATTTTCGGGTGGTAAAAATGTTGGCTATTCTCATAAAGAGTTAGACTTTTCTTCTATTACTTCTGATAATGTGGAAACATTGTTAGGTAAAGGATTCCGAATTAACTGCGCTACTTGTGCAGGTGAGTATATCAATGTATTTTTTTGCTGGGAAAATGATGGAACTGTACCACTAAAATTTGAGCGTCTTGATGAAGAAACAGGAGAAATACGTACCATTCACAATATACCAGTAGAGTTATCTAAAATTACGAGTGGCGATAAAATTGTAGAGGATATTGTTCGTCAAGTAAGTCCTTCTTTAAACCATTATACAGCGGTAGAGGTAGGAGAACCACCTACAACTCTGATTGCTCGTGATAAACGTCGTGGCGAAATAAAAGACTTTAATGACCCAAATAAATTTTATATTGGTAAAGTGCAGACAGGTGTAGAATCTAATTTTGTTTATGACACATTTGAAAATGAGGATTTGATACTTCCAGGAGGAGAAAATTCTGTAGGCTTTCATAATTCTGAGGTTAAAATTTTTGTTGGCTCTGAACCAGAACCACAATTTATACCCATTCATCTGCCTTATTTAGATTTAACCTATTTACGTTTGAATCCACCCGAAGTAGTAGACCTAAATGACCCAGAACAAGACGCTACAGATTGGCTGACACGTGTTGATGATGCAAACATGGCTATTGCATCAGCAAGGGGAATACTTGGAGCAGATTATAACCGTTTAGAATACTCTTTTAATGAATTGGCGAGTTATGAGGAGAATTTGACAAGTTCAGAAAGTTTAATAAGAGATACTAATATAGCTCATGAAATGATGAATCAAGTCAAACTTGAAATATTGACACAGGCACAACAGGCAATGCTCTCACAAGCAAATGTTTTGCCTCAACAAGTATTACAACTATTACAATAAATCGTTTACAAATCATCATACAAAATTGTTTTAAGAGTTTGTTTATAATAAAGTGATAATAAATAAGGTATCAATTTATACTAATTGATACCTTTTTGTTATTTATATTTTTTTTGACAGAGCATAAACAAATCATATGTAATAATTGGCTCATGTGTATTTTTTGCCACAATCCAATTTTCTTTTGACACACCAACAACTTTTTTACATTTAAAATTGATTTTATTTTCTTTATTTTGTATCATATGTCCAATATAAACACCATTATGCAGTATATTTCGTATAGTTGATGCCGACCACACGCCATATTGTTTTATGCCTTTTCTTCCCATATCTTTCCCTTGTAACATTTTGTATTGTGAGGGAGTAGGGATATTTTGACTTGTAAGTATTTGTGCGATTGTTGCATATGATTTTTTTTGATAGGCATATTGTTCAAATATAAATTGTATTATATGTGCAGTATTTTTATCAATTACTAATTTATGCTTATTTTCACTGCTTTTTTGATAGCCATAGGGTGCATAATTTCCTAAAAATTGACCTTGTTTTTGCTTTTGCCGAAATACTTTTTTAATATTTTCAGATAATTCTTCACAATACCATTCATTAATAAGGCTGTTGATTTGCATTGTTTTTTTATTTTGTCTATCATTACTGTTTATATGTTCCACAATCGTTACGAATTGTATCCCCCATGCAGGAAATAAATGATGTAAATATTTTTCTGCTGTTACAATATTTCTTGTAAAACGAGATTGTGTTTTACAAAGTATAATAGAAAAACAACCATTTTCTGCATCGTTTAACATACGTTTAAAATCTGGACGATTGTCGTATAATCCAGAATAATTTTCATCACAATAAATATCATAAATCGTCCAATGTTTTTTTTGAGCATAATTTTTTAATATTTGTTTTTGATTTTGTATGCTTTCGCTTTCTGTATTTGTATGGTATTTATTGGAAATACGACAGTAAATAGCAACTTTTTTTTGCATAATATCACCAGTTTTTTATATTATATTTTATTTATTGTATGCAGAAAATAGATATAATATGATGATTTGTATATAGTACACTATAAAAGTAATAAAAATCCCCCATAAACAACATCATATTGTTTACAGGGGGTATAAAATAATAATGAAATGGGTTGGCAATATAATATATTGTATTTAATTTTTAATTTGAGGGATAACATCAGTGGAATTTGTATCCAAGTTATCTTCCCAAAGATATTTTCTAGTTTCACTCACAATTACACCGCTTAAAAGTAGCAATGATATTAAATTAGGGAAAGCCATACAAGCATTTAATGTATCGGCAATATTCCAAACAAGGTCAAGCGCTGTGACACAGCCTACAAATACGACTAATACCCAAAGTACTCTATAAGGAAATATTGCTTTTTTACCTAATAAGTATTCCCATGCTCTCTCGCCATAATAAGACCAGCCCAATATTGTAGACCATGCAAATGTAATTAAGCCGATTGTCAATACAATAGGACCAACACCAGGAATAGCATTAAATGCGCCTGATGTTAAATCACCGCCAGAAAGTCCTTCTAATGCCACAGGGTCTTTTATAATACTAGAAACAAGTACAATACCTGTTAATGCACAAACAATGACAGTATCCCAAAATGTACCAGTCATACCAACTAATGCCTGGCGAACAGGATTTCTTGTTTGTGCTGCTGCCGCCGCAATAGGAGCAGAACCTAAGCCAGACTCATTTGAAAATAATCCTCTTGCAATACCATAACGAGCAGCTGTAATAACAGATGCACCTACAAAACCACCTCCAGCAGCACGTGCCGAAAATGCACTTGAAAAAATTTCTTTTAATGCAGGCAGTATATAAGCACGGTTAATACAAATAATAGCAATACAGCCAATAATATAGAAAAATGCCATTAAAGGTACTAATTTTTCGCAAATTGTTGCTATAGATTTGACACCACCTATTACAACAACACCTGTTAATACTGCTAATACTAATCCTGTTATCCAATTAGGAACATGAAAATTATTTTGTACCATACCAGAAATAGAATTGCCTTGTGTCATATTTCCTATACCAAATGAGGCAATACCAGCTAAAAGAGCAAATATAATGCCACATATTCTGCCAAATGATTTGCCATATTTTTCCCCGACACCTAATTCTAATGCATACATAGGACCACCAAGCATAGTACCATCATTTGTTTTGACTCTGTATTTTACAGCAAGTAATGCTTCACCGTATTTTGTTGCAATACCTACAACACCAGTGAGCCAGCACCATAATACTGCTCCAGGACCTCCCACTGCAACTGCTGTTGCAACACCTACAATATTTCCAGTACCTATTGTAGCAGCAAGTGCCGTAGTCAGCGCACCAAATTGGCTAATATCACCCTCTGCTGAAGTATCTTTTGTAACAGAGAGTTTGATTGCTTTAAAAATATGTGTTTGTATTACTCTTGTTCTAATTGTTAAAAGAACATGTGTGCCAAATAATAATATTAACATCACTGGACCCCATACCCAGCCATTTACAATGCTGACATAGCCGTTTAAAGTTTCTGCAAATTCTCCCATAATATTCCTCCCTTATAGTGTTGTGTTATAAAATATGATTGCATATGTTTCAAAAAATAAAAAATATAAATGCAATAAAAAACTTTTTTCACTCCTTTTAAAATAATTTTGTTATGCTGTTTTGTAGCATGGCAAAATACTAAAACAAAATAAACAAAAAATCAAGTCGTTTTTTATGCACATTTTATTATGCCTCATGCATGATAAGTACTGAAATGGTATTTTATAATGAATAAAATTTCAGTGAATTTGTATTTTTATCAGAACAATTTTAAATCATAAAACTATTTTGTATAAATGATATTTCTATTTTTAAAAATGGATTTTATAAAAAATAAGCAGAAATCATATTGTTTTATTGCTTTGTTTGTTTTTGATATCATATTTATATGAATACTTTTATTATAAAAAATAGAAAATGCTTTGTATACTGAATTTATTTTCAAAAAAACGATAGATATTTATTTTTTATATTTTTTGGTATCTCTATCTTTTTTTAGTACAATAATTAGCATGGTAAAGCAAAAGTATGAAAATTGCTAGTATTTGTCTAAAAAAGTGGTAAAAAGTGCTTGTATGATTTTTTTTGTGTGTGTCATAATAATAGTGCAATGAAACAGCAGGAAACAAAAAATGTTTTGTAATGAAACAATTCGTGCTGTTTGTATTGCATGGGATAATTATTATATTAGGGAGGTAACAAATTATGGCGACAAGTAGAAACAGAAAAGCAGTACCAGAGGCAATGGCAGCATTAGAACAATTCAAATATGAAGTAGCAAGCGAAATTGGCGTACCATTGAAAAAAGGATATAATGGAGATTTGACATCAGCACAAAATGGCTATGTAGGCGGATACATGGTGAAAAAAATGATTGAAGCACAAGAAAAACAAATGGCTGGTAAATAATTAATGAAATAATAAAACGGAGCGTTAACGCTCCGTTTTTTGTTATAAAAATAGTGAATACATAATAGTAGTTTCGGTTTTATTTATGTCATATCATGTAGTATATTTCCATATTTTGTACCTAATATTACAATTTTCTTTCAAATAGACAAAACCAGTTGTAAATTTTGACCAATCGTTGTATTCTTATCATATAAATGATATAAGGTGTTATGACTATATTACAGTTTTTTAATTTGAAAACAGTAATATATACTGTATTACTACAAAGAGAAAAACAGTAAATAAACGATACATATTTTTATAAATTATAGTACTGTTTTAAAAAACTTTGTATATGATTTTAATAATAAAGGGGGTTGTTATTTATGAAAAGGACAAAAAGACAATTATCATCATTTATGGCCATGATACTTTTTGCCAGTACAATGACGATAACGTCAGCACAAACGGCTCTTGCAGCTTCTGATACGCAAGGACACTGGGCAGAAAGCACAATCAATAAATGGACTTCAAGCGGATATATTAGTGGATATCCAGATGGTACATTCCGTCCAAACAATGCTATTAGCCGTGCGGAGTTTGTAACATTGGCAAATAAGGCATTTGGTTATAACACACAAGCATCTATATCATTTAGTGATGTACGTCCGCAGTACTGGGCATATGCTGAAATACAAAAAGGTGTTGCAGCAGGTTATATTAAAGGCGATTCTGTAGGAACATTCCGCCCAGGAGCAGCTGTAACAAGACAAGAAGCAGCAGTAATGATGGCACAAATTAAAAAATTGCAAACAAATGCCAATGCTTCAACAAGTTATACAGATTATAATGCCATTGCAAACTGGGCAAAACCTTATGTCGGTGCAGTGTCCAGTGCAAAAGTAATGCAAGGTTTTCCTAATGGTGCATTTCGCCCTCAGACATCTATGACGAGAGCGGAAGCAGTAACTGCATTAGAAAATGCAATATTTGCACCAGTAAACAGCAATACAAATAGCAGTACAAATAATAATACAAATAATAACACAAACAACAATACAAATATCAACAATAGCACAAATAATAATACAAACAACAGTACAAATAATAACAACAATAATACAAATAACAATAGTGCAAATTATACATTAGAAGATACTTCTTTGCGTGGCAGAACAATAAACGGTGATTTAATTATATCCAGTTCTTTAAATAGCAAAGACGTTACATTAAATAATGTGGTAGTAAAAGGCACTGTGAAAGTACAGGGTGGCGGAACAATTAAAGCACAAAACTGCGATTTTAATAAAGTAGAATTGGATAAAAATAATGTTGTATTCCGTGCCGAAAGCAAAACAAAAGTAAGAGATTTGGAATTTTTGAATAAAGCAAAAATTGAAGGTACAGGTTATGAAAATGTTGTTGTAAGAGATGATGATGTATCAGAAGCAACCATTGACGCTGAGGTAAATTATGTGGAATTAGATACAGATGCAAATTTGAAATTATATAAAAATGCAGATGTTTCTACATTAGAAGTAACTTCAGATGCAAAAGATGGCGAGGTTACATTTACAAGCGGTTCAGAAGTTGACAATATGACAATAAGAGGCAGAATACGCATATATGGTAAGGGCGACATCAATGACATGACAGTTTATGTAAGCGGCATCCGTTCCAGCATAAAACCAGATAAATTGACAACAAGAGGCGACGGAGAAAAACCTTCTTATACAAGCGGAAGTAGTGGTTCATCTAGTAGTGGCTCACAATATGACGACTTGACAATAGACCGTGAGGATAGAAATTTTGATGCAAATGGAGAAAAATATCATAATGTATCCATTGAAGCAGATGGCGTTGAATTCAGTGATGCAATCGTGTATAATCGTTTGACAATTACAAGAGATGTCAAAGACGGAGAAGTTATATTGGACGATGTAACTGTTCGTGGTGATGTTTATATTTATGGCGGAGGTAAAAATTCTGTTATATTCCGTGATTGTGATATACAAGGAGATATTATAAGTGATAAAGATACAGATAGCAGATATGGCGATGAGCCTGTTGCACTTGAATTTGAAGATGATACAGAAATAGATGGCGATATTACTGTAAGAGGCAACACTATTATTAGAGCAGAAAATGGTATTAAATTAAATGATGTTTCTGTGCAAAGGACATTAGATGAAGATTTGGTTATTGATGCAAATATGCAGACATTGCAAGTGAATTCAGACTGTGACATTAGAGTAACAAGCAGAGCAAGAATTGACAGAGTAAATGTCATTTCAAGTAGAAATGTTGTTTTCCGTATGGAAGGTAGTAGCTATATTGGTACATTAGATTCTAGTTCTGATGTTGTTTTAAGAGGCAATGGCACTGTTAAAACAATTAGAACAGATAAAAATGTAACAAAAGATAGTGGTATTGTAAACAATGACCAAACATCAACATTTACGGCTGTAACAGGAATATCTGGTATACCAACAACAGGTATAACAGGACAGTCATTGACATTATCACCAGTGGTATCACCAAGTACAGCATCATATAAAACGGTAAAATGGACAATTACATCAAATGGCGCAGGTGCAAACATTTCAGGTGATAGAGTACTTAATGCAACCAAAAATGGAACGGTGACACTTTTAGCAACAATAGATAATGGTAAAGCACTTGGTACAGCATATACACAAAGTTTTACTATTACATTCTCAGGTAATGTGACACCACCAACACCAACAGCGTCAAAAGTAACAAATATTGAAAATACTATTTCTCCTAACAAATACTCTTTAGAAAGAGTCAACGATTATGTTATATTAACAGCAAATGTAAATAATGGAGTATTAAATGATGGTGAAGAAGTAGTGTGGTCAGTGTCTTCCGATGATAAAGATAAAGAATATGTAAGTATTGCAGTAAGTGAAGGTTCTAGTCAAATTGCAACAATTAAAGCACTGAAAGCTGATGCAAGTGATAAAAAAATTACTGTTACTGCAAAAGTGGATAATGGAGATACAGGTGCAACAAGAGAAATTACAATATTAAAACAA
>OFHA01002207.1_pt1 | contig 11779 bp, 7 predicted proteins | sample 1521891 | NCBI WGS metagenome assembly OFHA01 (sample SAMEA3504089, study PRJEB24116) | mouse gut metagenome | biome: mouse gut; feature: mouse-associated habitat; material: faeces | place: Denmark | collected 2011 | reverse complement strand
TACTTTTTTAGGTGTGTTGTTGAGATTTAGATGATATTATAAAAGAGTTAATTGTTGATAGACTAGAGGACCATTTTTCTCACTTCTCTATTTGGATTATCTATAGTCATAATTAAACTTACTTTAGCTGATGTTACAGAGAAATAGATGAAAGAAAAGCCATGTATCATGGAATGATTAATGTCTATAAGGAAGCGGGCTACACCTCCCATGATGTGGTTGCCAGACTCCGCGGAATCTGCAAACAGAAAAGAATCGGACATACAGGAACCCTTGACCCGGACGCGGTAGGGGTTCTTCCTGTGTGTCTTGGAAACGGCACAAGGCTCTGCGACATGCTGCAGGAGCGGGACAAAGAGTATATTGCGGATTTTCGCCTGGGAATAACCACGGATACCCAGGATATTTCAGGAACCGTCCTTGCGGAAAAAAATGCCGATATGAACGCGGAGGAAGTGGAGAGAGCGGCGGCCTTTTTCGTGGGGGAATACTTGCAGCTTCCGCCCATGTATTCCGCCCTGAAAGTAAATGGAAAAAAACTCTGTGATCTGGCCAGGGCCGGAATCGAAGTGGAGCGAAAGCCCAGAGAAATTACGGTATTTTCCATCCGGGTTCTGAAAGAAGAACTTCCCGAAGTACAGATGCAGGTGCACTGTTCCAAAGGAACTTATATTCGTACTCTCTGCCATGACATAGGGCAGAAACTGGGCTGCGGCGGCTGCATGAAATCACTGCTGCGCACCAGAGTGGCAGAATTTGAATTAAAAGATGCAGTCAGGCTGGCGGAAATAGAAGCCCAGGTACAGGCGGTCAGAGGTCGGGAGCCTCAGAAAGAGCTGACCGGAGCGGATCTGCCGGGACTGGTAAAAAATACGGACTGTGTTTTTCTTCAGTATCCCTGTTCAGCAGTGAAAGGAGAATTTTCCAGACTGTTATACAATGGAAATGCACTGAAACCGGAGTGGCTGACAGAATGGCACAAAGAATATCAGCAGACGATTCTGCGCCTTTATGATGAAAACCAGTTGTTTGCAGGAATTTACCGCTGGGATGAAAAAAGAAAGGAACTGAAGCCGGTTCGGATTTTCATGGACCTGTCCTGAGGAGGAAACGCACATGGAATACATAAAGCAAAGCATCACGTTTGAAATCAAAGAGCCTTCGGTGCTGTCTCTGGGAAAGTTTGACGGACTTCATCGGGGTCATGAACTGCTGATGAACTATATGGCGGAAAAAAAGAGAGAGAATCAGGAATTAAAGGCAGTGATTTTTACCTTTGACATACCGCCCAGGGAGCAGCTTCAAAATGCGCCGGCTCAGGTATTGACCACCAATCAGGAGAAAGTAAAACTTTTTGAGAGTATCGGTATTGATTATCTGATTGAATGCCCTTTTACAAGAGAAATCATGTGCATGGAGCCGGAGGAATTTATTGACCGGACGGTAACCGGACTTCATGTGAAATATATGGTGGTGGGGACAGATTTCCGGTTCGGACATAAACGCCGGGGAGATTACCGGATGCTGGAAGCATACGCTTCCAGGTATGGATATGAACTGAAAGTGGTGGACAAGATACAGGAGGAAGGCAGAGATATCAGCAGTACATTTGTGCGAGAAGAAATTTCCGCAGGAAATATGGAGAAAGCAAACCGGCTGCTGGGATATGAGTTTTTTGTGGAAGGAACGATTTTACACGGGCGAAAGCTGGGCAAACCGGTTCTGGGCATTCCAACCATCAACCTGCAGCCTCCGTCAGACAAACTGCTGCCGCCTTTTGGAGTGTATCTTACAGTGACGGAATATCAGGGACTGGAATATCCGGGCATTACTAACGTGGGGTGTAAGCCCACCATCCAGGGAGAGAATCCGGTGGGAGTAGAAACCCATCTGTTTGATGTGTCAGAGGATATGTACGGGGCTCAGGTAAAGGTGAAGTTTTTAAGCCGGGTACGGAAAGAACACAGGTTTGACAGTCTGGATGCGCTGAAACTTCAGATGGAACAGGATATTTTATACGGAAGGAAATATTTTGATACACATCGTATCATCCGCAGGGATTAACCGGGTGATACCGGAGAAACCAGAGACTTGGCAGCAGGATTTGATTTGCCAGCTGCGGGAATGAAAAAGGGAGAATACCATGGAATTAATAGTAACATTGCTTGGAGGTCTTGGACTGTTTTTATTTGGTATGAGCTTTATGAGCCAGGGCCTGCAGAAAGCAGCGGGAGCAAGGCTCAGGACCATATTGGAGGCAATGACAAAAAATAAAATCATTGCGGTGCTGTTCGGGGCCCTGTTTACAGCGATTATTCAGTCCTCAGGCGCTACTACCGTTATGGTGGTCAGCTTTGTAAATACCGGAATTATGACGCTGGCTCAGTCAGTGGGGATTATCTTTGGAGCCAATATCGGTACCACGATTACTTCTCAGCTTGTGGCTTTTAACCTGACCGGAGTTGCTCCGGTGATTCTTTTTGTGGGTGCGGTTTTTATGATGTTCGGAAAGCGGCCCATGGTGAAAAAAGTCGGAGAAGTTATTCTGGGGTTCGGCGCACTGTTTCTGGGAATCAGTATGATGAAGGATGCCATGTCGGGGCTGCGGGAGTATCAGAATGTGCTGAATATTCTGGCCAGTCTGGACAACCCGATTCTCGGAATTCTGCTGGGAACGGTGATTACGGTCATAGTTCAGAGTTCCTCGGTAACGGTCAGCATTCTGCTTCTGATGGCAAGCCAGGGTCTGGTGTCCCTTCCGGTCTGCTTTTATGTGGTTCTGGGATGTAACATCGGTTCCTGTACCCCGGCGGTGCTGGCCAGCCTGGATGCCAAGAAGGACGCCAGGCGGGCTGCCCTGATTCATGTGATGTTTAATGTATTCGGTATGGTAATTATCGGCATTCTGATGGCATTTGGAATGAAACAGTTTGAATCCTTTATTTTACATATTTCAGGGGCAGATGTAGGACGATGCGTGGCTAACGCGGACACTCTGTTTAAAATTTTCCAGACCATTGTATTTCTGCCTTTTTCTTCCCAGTTTGTGGCGCTGACCAGGCGGCTGATACCGGGGGAGGATGTGGAAAACAAAGAATACCAGCTTCTCTATATCGGGAAACAGAATATTTTCTCGCCTTCCACTGCAGTGGTGGAAACCACGCAGGAAATTGAACGGATGGGAACCATGGCCCGGCAGAATCTGGATCTTGCGGTAGAAGCCTTTTTTGAAGGAAATGAAGAAAAAATCGCCAGGGTTTACGAGACGGAAAAACAGATTGATTTCCTGAGCCATGAACTGACAGATTATCTGGTAAAAATCAACCAGCTTCAGCTCCCCGTTGTGGATGCGAAGCGAATCGGCGGTCTGTTTCATGTGGTCAGCGATATCGAGCGAATCGGGGACCATGCGGAAAACATTGCGGATTTCGCCGTGAAGTGTCTGGAGGAACATCTGGATTTTACCAGAAAAGGGGTCAGGGAAATCCAGGAAATGCATCGGAAAACCATGGTCATTCTGGAAAAAGCCATGGAAATGTTTGTTACGCTGGATGAAAAGAACCTGCCGGATATTCTGGAACTGGAAGACGACATCGACCATATGGAGCGCGAGCTGCAGCAAAATCATGTGAAGCGGATGGCAAAAGGAAAGTGCTCCCCCATGTCCGGTATTATTTTTACGGATCTGGTTACGGGACTGGAGCGTGTGGCAGACCACGCCACCAATATTGCTTTTTCCATTCTGGATAAAGACCCGGAGGAAAAAAGAGGGTAAAATATTACAGAACTTTTCCAGATTTCAGAGGGGAAAGTATTGCAGAATTTTGCCGGATTTCAGAAAAAGGTATCACAGAGGGCTGTTGTAAAATAGCCGCTATATACAGGATATGGCATTCGAATCCCAGGGATTTCAACCATATATTGTATATGAGCTGCATTTTGCAACAGCTCTGTTTTTGTGGATAACTGACACTGTGATAAGATGGAATGTGGATAATGACTGTGATTTTCTACAAATATTACATAAATATTACGACAATCTTGACAATGCAATTTTCAGTTGATATAATTGCAGATGTAAAGAAGAGGACAGGCAGCCGGGGAGATGTATCAGGCAGCGGCCAGTTCGTGATAACAGGAAAATAAGCAGGTAACTGAAGATAGAAAATTGTCCGGGAGGTCAGAAATGAAGAACAGATTCAGAAGAGTAATCGCAGCGTGTATGTCAGGAGCAATGGTTTTTGGGATGGTTCAGATGCCGGTGGAAGCAGCCAGTGTGGACGCGGGAATTACCGCCATGCTCAGTGAAAGCCTTACTACAGGACTGGACGCAGGCCTGGTGGAAGAACCGCAGGTTCCGGCAACGGTATGCGGCTATACCAATCTCGGAATTGCACAGGTGGAGAATCATCTGAATATCCGGGAGGGCGCCGGAGAAGAGTATGATCTTGTAGGAAAATTACCGGTGGATGCCGGATGCGAGATATTATCCCAGGAGGGAGAATGGTTTCAGATCCGGTCCGGAAAAGTAACCGGATATGTAAAAGGTGAGTTTCTGCTGACCGGTCAGGAGGCCGCAGACAGAGCAGATGAGGTGAAGTCGATTGTTGCAACTTCCGTAACCCAGACATTGAATGCGAGAGTGGAGCCCAATACGGACTGTTCTATCTGGACCATGATTGCAGAGGGAGAAGAACTGCAGATGGTGGAAGACCAGGGCGAGTGGCTGAAAGTGGATGTGGATGGTGACGAGTGTTATGTGGCCAGAGAATTTGTGGAACTGTCAGAGCAGCTTCCCAAAGCAATGACCATGACAGAGATTCGCTATGGAGAAGGAATATCCGACGTGCGTGTGGATATGGTTCAGTATGCATGTCAGTTTGTGGGAAACCGTTATGTGTGGGGCGGGACAAGCCTGACCAACGGTGTGGACTGTTCCGGATTTACCATGCGTATTTATGAGAAATACGGTATCTATCTGCCTCATTCCTCCAGCGCTCAGTCAGGATACGGCACAAGAATTGATTCTTCTGAGGCAAAACCGGGAGACCTGTTCTTCTATGGAAATGGCGGCGGCATCAACCATGTTGCAATGTATATCGGAAACGGACAGGTAGTACATGCAAGTTCTGCCAGAACAGGAATCAAGATTTCCAATGCATTCTACCGTACCCCGGTCTGTGTTACAAGACTGATCAGTGATTAAGAATAAAAAGTATATACGTTACAGTAAAAGAATCCTGCTTTGCGGGATTCTTTTTTCTCTTATAGGAAATTCCGTTGGATTTCCTATAAGAGAAAATAATTATCGCTCTGCGGCGGAAAAGAAATATGTCGCTAAAGCGACCCGCCGCAGGCGGAGAATGCGCATGACGCATTCTTTTTTATTCTGCAGATTCACTATTGATAATCATTATCATTTAGAGTATAATAGCTGTGAGTAAAGAGGATATCTGGAAGAGAAAGAATTGAGGAACAGTATATGACAATTGTAGACGGAATGATAGACGGCACTTATATTGTAACAGACATTTCCATGGAGGGCCCCATTATGAGGCGTCTGGAATCACTGGGTATCAACAGCGGGACCAAACTGCGGCTGATGAACCGGAAGCGGAACGGAACCGTGATTATCAAGGTGCGGGGTACCCGCTGGGCAATCGGAAAAGATATTGCAGGGGGGATTCTGGTAAATCCCGCAGAAGGGGAGGATGCAAATGGAAGTAATTAGAGTTGGATTTGTGGGAAATCCCAACTGCGGGAAAACCACGCTGTTTAATGCATATACCGGAGCAAACCTGAAAGTGGCCAACTGGCCCGGTGTGACGGTGGAAAAGGTGGAAGGAGAAACCATATATGGAAATCAGAAACTGAAACTGATTGATTTACCGGGAATTTACAGCCTTACTTCTTACTCCATTGAAGAAAAGGTTTCCAGGCGGTGTATTATGGAACATGAGGTAGATGTAATTATCAATGTTGCAGATGCTTCGGCACTGGAGCGGAATCTCTATCTGACCATGCAGCTTCTGGAACTGGGCAAACCGGTGATTCTGGCGCTGAATATGATGGATATTGTAGAAGAACGGGGGATGGAAATTGATTTGCATCGCCTGCCGGAAATGCTGGGCGGCATTCCTGTGGTACCTGTTTCGGCCAGAAAAAGAACCGGGCTGGATGTGCTGCTCCATGCGGTGGTACACCATTATGAGGAAATGCACCGGCCGGAGATTGTTACTTACCGGGAGGACATAGAAACAAAAATCTGTTTGCTGGAGCAGGTGCTGAAAGAAACCTATCAGATTCCGGAGAATATCCGCTGGTACGCCATCAAGCTGCTGGAGCAGGATGAAGAAATCACGTCTCTTTATCCGGTGGTACTGCCGGAGGTGCTGGACAGAAGCTATGAGAAAGATATTATCAATCAGAAGTACGATTACATAGAAGAAGTCATGGAGGACACGTTATTCTATAAATCTGAAAAAGCGGCTTTTACCGATAAGGTGGATGAAATACTGACCCACCCCATATGGGGGATGCCCATTTTCTTTGGTGTGATGGCAGTGGTATTTTTCCTGACTTTTTTTGTGGGAGATACCCTGAAAGGAGGGTTTGAGGTATTACTGGAATCCGGTTCTGACGGAATGCTGCACCTCCTGGAAAAGATGGGCGTGGCCCCCTGGATGATTTCTCTGGTGGTGGAGGGAATCATTGCGGGCGTCGGAGGGATTCTGACATTTCTTCCCAACATTTTTATTTTGTTTCTGGCCCTTGCTTTCCTGGAGGACAGCGGATATATGGCAAGAGTTGCTTATGTAATGGATGGGCTGATGGGTTCACTGGGCCTTTCCGGAAAAGCATTTCTGCCCATGGTGCTGGGATTTGGATGTACCGTTCCTGCCATTATGGCCACCAGAGCGCTGGAAAAAGAATCGGACCGGAGACGGACCATATTGATTACACCTTTTATGTCCTGTTCTGCAAGACTTCCTGTTTATGTATTGTTTGCCGGAATGTTTTTTGGCAAATATGCGGTTTTTGCAGCAATATCCATGTATTTTCTGGGCATGGTGATTGCAGTTGTGACTGCTCTTGTGATTCACCGGATAGAAACCCACACCGAACACCACACACTTTTGATTGAGCTGCCGGAGTACAAAACTCCCAATGCCAGAACCATTGCAGTTTATGTGTGGGAGAAAGTCAAAGACTATCTGACGAAAGCGGGAACCACAATTTTTATTGCGTCAATTATTATCTGGTTTTTGCTGAATTTCGGGGTTCACGGTATGGCAGATGAAGTTTCAGAGAGTTTTGGAGCGGTGCTGGGACGCTGGATGGAACCTGTGCTTGCCCCGGCGGGGTTGGGTATGTGGCAGATTGGAGTGGCGCTGATTTCCGGAATTTCTGCAAAAGAAGTGGTGGTAAGCAGTTTCTGTGTGTTGTTTGGAATTGGAAATGTAAATTCGGCGGCAGGTATGGCTTCCCTTACCGAACAGCTGGCAGAAGCAGGATTCGGTCCCCTGAATGCGTACTGTATGATGATCTTCTGTCTGCTCTATGTGCCGTGTGCGGCTACCATCGGAACAGTCAGAAAAGAAACCGGTTCTCTGAAATTTACATTAAAAATGCTTTTGTTTCAGCTTGCGGTTGCCTGGCTTGTGGCGGTTCTTGTATATCAGGTGGGTTCTTTTTTGTGAAAAATGGAGAAATATCGTATTTTCTGAAATATGAAGGAAAATCCTCTTGCAGGGAAGAACCATACAGTGTTAAAATATTGACAAACAAAAAAAGAGAGAGGTAAATAGGATGTTCGCTGATGAAAATGTAATTCGAATCAAACATGATGTGCTCTATGAAGTTGCAAAACTGGCATTTGCCGGAGAACTGGATACAAAAAGAGATCACATTGCACTGGAACTGATACCGGGGCCCACGCCAAAGTTCCGCTGCTGTATCTACAAGGAGAGAGAAATCATTCGGCAGAGAGTCCGCCTGGCAGAAGGGAAGGCGCCAGGAGTTGCGGATGACGGAAATGTAATTCAGGTTATCAGCTCTGCCTGTGAGGACTGTCCCATTTCCAGTTATACCGTTACGGAAAACTGCCAGAACTGTATTGGAAAGGCATGTATCAATGCCTGCAAATTCGGTGCCATTGAAATGGGCAGAGAACGCTCCCATATTGATGCATCCAAATGTAAAGAATGCGGAAAATGTGCACAGGCCTGTCCTTACAATGCCATTGCCCACCTGAAGCGTCCCTGTAAATACAGCTGTCCTGTGGATGCCATTACATATGATGAGCATGGAATTTCCATTATCGACAAAGAAAAATGTATTCGCTGCGGAAAATGCATTCACAGCTGTCCCTTTGGTGCCATCGGCTCCAAGACCTTTATTGTGGATGTGGTGGAAGCACTGAAGTCCGGCAAAAAAGTCTATGCCATGGCAGCTCCTGCCACAGAAGGCCAGTTCGGCGCGGATATCACCACAGCAAGCTGGAAGAAAGCCATGAAGGAACTGGGATTTGAAGATTTCTATGATGTGGGTCTTGGCGGAGACATGACAGCCGCTTATGAGGCAGAAGAATGGGCGGAAGCATATCAGGAGGGCAAAAAGAAAGTGACTTCCTGCTGTCCGGCTTTTGTAAATATGGTACGCCTTCATTATCCGCAGCTGGCAGACTGTGTATCCACCACAGTTTCCCCCATGTGTGCAGTTTCCCGTCTGATTAAGGCAAAAGAACCGGATGCAGTAACCGTGTTTATCGGGCCCTGCCTTGCGAAAAAATCAGAGGTTGTGGATCAGAAGATACCTGGAAATGCAGACTATGTACTGACCTACAGTGAAATTCGTGCCATTATGAAAGCAAAAGACATAAAACTGGAGCCCTGTGAAAATGACGACCAGATTTCTTCTGTTTATGGCAAACGGTTTGCAAACTCCGGAGGAGTGACCGGAGCAGTGCTTCAGAGCCTGAAGGAATCCGGCCATGAAATTGATGCGAAAGTGTGCAAAGCCAACGGAGCGGCAGAATGTAAAAAAGCGCTGCTTCTCTTAAGAGCAGCAAAACTGCCGGAAGATTTTGTGGAAGGCATGATCTGCGACGGTGGATGCGTGGGAGGCCCGAGTGCATTCAACGACCAGATATCATCCAGAAAGAATCGTGATACACTGATTTCTCAGGCCGACAGCCGGGGAATTCATGAGAATCTGGGAAATTACGATATGGACAGTTTCTCCATGCATCGGGAATAAAAGAATCTGAAAACGGAACCGGAAGGTACCCTGCCTGTGGAATGAGCCACAGACAGGGTACCTTTTTTCTTCTATAGGAAATTCCTCTGGATTTCCTATAGAATACAAAATAATATGCACAACTCACCCGGAGAGAGAATCCTGCAGAAAAAGATTCTTTTATTCACAGATATATTGCCGAAATCAGAAAAAATCCTGAGAAAAATCAGGAAAAATCTTCCATTTTGAAAAAAAAGATGTATAATTAGGACTATAATAGGAAAGAAGTCCTGATTATTGTGAGGGAAGGAGGGGAGATATTTATCAGACACATAAATTTTGTGTTGTTTTGAGGTAAGTAATTATTATTAAGGAGGTATGGGAAATGAAAAAGTCAGGAAGAAAATTACTGGGAGTCTTGCTGGCGGCATCCATGACTGTGGCAGCGGTATTTCCGATACAGAGCGTCATGGCAGCGGAAACTGGCAGAGAAGCGGAACATGTGGAAAAAAAGGAATCATCAGAGGAAAAATGGATGGAGGAAACCCCGGAGAAGGTACAGCAGCCTGCAAAGCAGCAGGAAGAGGCAGGAAGCGGAGTTTTCGAAGAAATTCAGATGGAAGAGACAGAGTCAGTCGTGCCTCTGTCTATGGAAGAGACAGAGCCTGTCATGCCTCTGTCTGACGGATATGATATTAACCAGCCGGTAATCGAAAGGTTTGAGCTGGAAGAAAACGGCCGGACACTGACAGAAAAAGATATCCTTCATTTTAAGCTGTGGGCTTACGATGCGGACAGTGATATCAGTTCTGTATATGTTGAAGCAGGTGGCCGCAGAATAGATTTACAGAAAAGTGAGGAAGAAAAACTGTATACTGCAGAGTATCCCTGCAGTTCTTTCAAAAATGGAACAGTTAGTATCACTGAAATCCGGGTGGAAGACAGGGCGAAAAATTATACAGAGGCAGATGTGCATGACGATAATTACAATTGTCTTTACTATGTTATAGTACAGAATACAAAACCTGCAGAAAAAGTTTCTGTCACTGATTTTCAGATTCAGACCAGTGCTTCCGGTGAAGACGGGGCATTAGTGCCAGGCGATACAGTAACCTGTTCTGCCCGCGTGACCTGTGAAAACGGAAAGGTGAGAGATGGACGAATGAAAATTGGTACCATTGGGGCCAAAGTATACCATACAGAAGAAATGAGCATGACTTACAACGAAGAAAGTCAGACTGTGACAGGTATATATACTATAAAAGATACCACGTATCCTTCCGAATGGAGCTGGGAATATATCACGGTTACCACGCAGTCCGGGAAAGGCAGTAAAGTTCGTCCGGATAAAAGTTTGAAGTTTACAGTAGTTCAGGAAAATTTTGATCTGGAAGACCCGGTGATTGAGAGTATCACCCTTGACAAAAACGGAGAGATGGTAACAGCCGGGGATAAAGTTACCATTACCGTAAAAGTAAAAGAAGAAAACCCGCGGAGTTTGGGGCGTGTGTATTATACATCAGCAGATGATTACAGAAAGAAAGGCTATACCAGTCTGTACTGGAAAGAAGAACTGGGAGCCTATCAGGGGATAATTCCTATTACAAAGGAAACCTACCCGGGCAGATGGAATATCACAAATCTGGAAGTCAGGGATATACATGGACATACAACTCGTCTGAAAGATTTTCAGGAAGATTTTGAGACAGTATATCCCTGGTATTATACGGTAGACCCGGAGGGATACCATGTGGATAATCAGGCGCCGGTGATTAAAAGCATCACCCTTGATAAGAATAACCAGTGGGTTCAGCCGGGAGATACCCTGACTCTGACCGTGAAAGTGGAGGAGGAACATCCTTCCCGGAATGGATATGCATATTTCTATCCTCAGGTATCGAATGTTTCAGGATATCAATATGTGGATTTGCAGTTTCATCCCGACACCATGGAATATACGGGGACGATTCCCATTACAGAAGATACCTATCCCTGTGAATGGATGATGACTGATCTGCGTATAGAGGACCAGAACGGATACAGGACCAATGTATCACAGTACATAGAGGACTGGTATGCAACGTATCCATTTTACTACCGGGTGAAAACCAGAGATACCTACCGGGAAGATTACCGGGATGTAACATTTACGTTTTATGGTCTGGCGCTTCAGGAAGACGGCAGTTATCAGGATTACGTCGCGATTCCCGGCCCCACCGTGGAGAAAGTGGGACGGAGAACCACACTGAAGGAACTGGGTGTGTCCTTTCCGCAGGCGCCTGAGGGCGTCAATGCCACATGGATGTATGGGAACAGGAAAATAGATGAGGATACAGAACTCCTGTTTGGGGACAGGAATCATATGAACCTTACTTTTTACGCTTCGTATGACAAAGACTGTGCCAATGTATCTCTGACCTATATGACAAAAGACCAGGGAATCAAAACAGCAATAGTCCCTGTCTTTGTGGAGCGGGAAACCACCTGCCGGGAAGTGCTGGAGCAGTTAAAGCTGCCGGAGGATGCCAGTGAAACAGGGTTT
>OFHA01002205.1_pt1 | contig 11792 bp, 10 predicted proteins | sample 1521891 | NCBI WGS metagenome assembly OFHA01 (sample SAMEA3504089, study PRJEB24116) | mouse gut metagenome | biome: mouse gut; feature: mouse-associated habitat; material: faeces | place: Denmark | collected 2011 | reverse complement strand
GAGCAGGCCACTAATATAGCCACCAACATGATCACCCGCTTTGGTATGAGCAAACGCTTCGGTCTGATGGGGCTGGCAACCGTAGAAAATGAGTATTTAGGCGGAGGGGCAAGGCTGACATGCAGTGACAGAACTGCCTCAGATGTGGATACGGAAATCATGGAAACCTTGAAGCAGTGTTATGAGCAGGCCAAAGAGCTGCTTTCCGGGAACAGGGATCTGATGGATAAACTGGCTGCCCACCTTATTGAAAAGGAAACCATCAGCGGCAAGGAATTTATGAAGATTTACAGGCGGGAGAAAGGCATACCGGAGCCGGAAGACAATGGGGACGACAGCCCAAAGAATCGTGTGGATAAAAATCCGGATTCATCTCCAAAGGAGAGCGGGGATGGGGATAAAAGCCCTGCAATGACACAGGAAATGCAGCAGGCAGCAGAAGAGACAAAAACCGGAAATGTGCAGTCCGAAAATGCCGCAGTCACAAAAGAGCCGGAAGGACTGGAGAGCGTTGACAGCCCGGAGGGTACAGTAGCACCTGAGGATACCGATAGTCTTAAAGACGGACAGAACCAGACAAAAGGGTTGTTTTCCAATGCATCTTCGGATATTTTTAAATAAAGGACGTTAATTGAAAATATGGACATCATTACGAGAACGGAAGTTTATTCATAATGATGTCCTTATCCTTGTGTGGGGGACGAGAGTATGTTTGACATTCAGGAAGAACTTAAGAAACTTCCCAACTGCCCGGGAGTATATATCATGCGTGATGAAATGGACAATATTATTTATGTGGGGAAGGCAGTCAATCTCCACAACCGTGTCCGGTCATATTTCCGCAAAAATATAGGCAGAGGGCCGCAGATTGATAAAATGGTGACGCTGATCAGCCGTTTTGAGTATATTGTCACGGATTCGGAGCTGGAAGCGCTGGTATTGGAAAATAATCTGATCAAAGAGCACAGCCCCAAATATAATACGCTGCTTAAGGACGATAAGACCTATCCTTATATTAAAGTCACCATGGGGGAGGCGTATCCCCGGGTACTGTTCTCCAGACAGATGAAGAAGGATCGCTCCCGATACTTTGGCCCGTATACCAGTGCGGCGGCAGTAAAAGATACGATTGACCTGATCAATAAGCTTTACCAGCTTAAGACCTGTAACAGGAACCTTCCCAAAGAGTGCGGGAATGACCGGGCCTGCCTGAACTATCATATTAAACAGTGCATGGCTCCCTGTCAGGGATATATCACACAGGAGCAGTATCAGGAGCGGGTGAAGAAAGCACTGGATTTTTTAAACGGCAGTTATCAGGGGACATTAAAGGAACTGGAACAGAAAATGCAGGAGGCTTCGGAAAATCTTGAATTTGAGGAGGCTGTCCGCTACCGGGATTTGTACAATAGCGTAAAGCAGACTGCGTCCAAACAGAAGATTACGGACAGCGATGGTGAGGATAAGGATATTATTGCGCTGGCTGCTGATGGACAGGACGCAGTAGTGCAGGTTTTTTTTATCCGGGACGGAAAACTTATCGGCAGAGAGCACTTTTATATGACGCATGTGTCGGGAACGGACAGGAGCCAGATCCTGCTTGATTTTGTAAAGCAGTTTTATGCAGGGACACCTTTTATTCCAAGGGAGCTGATGCTTCAGGAACAGATTGAGGACGGGGAGGTGATTGAACAATGGCTTTCCAAACGGAAAGGGGCCAGAGTGCGTATAAAAGTGCCCAAAATAGGCTCTAAGGAAAAACTGGTGGAGCTGGCGGCAAGGAATGCATCGCTGGTTTTAAGTCAGGACAAAGAGCGCATCCGCAGGGAGGAAGGCAGAACGATAGGTGCAGTAAAGGAAATTGCCCTTTTGCTTGGTCTGGAAAATGTGAACCGGATGGAAGCTTTTGATATTTCCAATATCAGCGGTTTTGCAAATGTAGGCTCTATGGTGGTTTATGAAAAAGGAAAACCGAAACGCAGCGATTACAGAAAGTTCCGCATCAAGACAGTATCCGGACCGGACGACTATGCCTGCATGAAGGAGGTGCTTACCAGGAGATTTTTGCATGGCATGGAGGAGCAGAAGGAGCTGGAAGATAAAGAACTGGAAAAGGAATTTGGAAGTTTTACCAAATTTCCTGACCTGCTGCTTATGGACGGCGGTAAAGGACAGGTAAATATTGCCCTCCAGGTTTTGGATGAACTGCACCTGCATATTCCGGTCTGCGGCATGGTGAAGGACGATAATCATAATACCAGAGGACTTTATTTCCAAAATAAGGAGATTCAGATCGAAAGAAGCAGCGAGGGGTTTAAGCTCATAACCCGCATTCAGGACGAAGCCCACAGATTTGCCATAGAATACCACAGGTCCCTGCGTTCAAAATCCCAGGTGAAATCCGTTCTTGACGAAATTCCGGGGGTGGGACCTTCCAGAAGAAAGGCCCTTATGCGGCGCTTTAAATCTATTGAAGAAGTGAAGAATGCGGACGTGGAAACCCTAACCGGGGTGGATGAGATTCCCAGGTCCGTGGCGGAGGGGATCTATGCATTTTTTCATGAAGGGAAACAGTGACCTCAGGGCGGCATCACTCCATGGAAGTATTGAGATTGTCTGGGATCTATGGTACAATACATGAAAAAGAAGTGGAAAAGGAGCAGGGTATGGCAATCGTAAAACTGGAACAGATTATTGGGAAGATGAAGCTGGAAAATTTGACTCCGGAACTGGATATTTCCAAGATTAAAATTACACAGCCGGATATCAACAGGCCGGCTCTTCAGATGGCAGGGTATTTCGAGCATTTCGAGGCCACCAGACTGCAGATTATCGGATTTGTGGAGTACACCTATATGCAGGGACTGCCGGAGGAAAGAAAGAAGGAAATTTATACGAAATTCCTTTCCTGTGAAATACCGGCGATTGTCTTTTGCCGGGAATTAAAGCCGGACGACCTTTTCTTACAGATAGCGGTGGAGAATGAGGTTCCTCTGCTGATGACGAAAAAAGCCACATCCGGGTTTATGGCGGAGATTATCAGATGGCTGAATGTTATGCTTGCGCCCTGTATTTCCGTGCACGGCGTGCTGGTGGATGTATACGGCGAAGGCGTTCTGATTACAGGCGAGAGCGGCATAGGAAAATCAGAAGCAGCACTGGAACTGATTAAGAGAGGCCACCGTCTGGTAACGGACGACGCGGTGGAAATCAGGAAGGTGAGCGATGATACGCTGGTCGGCTCGGCACCGGATATTACCAAGCATTTTATTGAACTGCGGGGCATTGGCATCGTGGATGTGAAGACTTTGTTTGGTGTGTCCAGCGTTAAGGACACCCAGAATATTGATCTGGTCATTCGTCTGGAAGACTGGGACAAGGAAAAAGAATACGACAGGCTGGGGCTGGAGGAAGAATATACAGAGTATCTGGGAAACAAGATAGTGTGCCATAACATTCCTATCCGTCCGGGGCGTAATCTTGCCATTATCTGTGAATCTGCGGCAATCAACCACCGTCAGAAAAAGATGGGTTACAATGCGGCACAGGAGCTGTACAGAAGGGTGCAGGAATCCCTCACTAGAAAAAGGGACGATGACGACTGATAATAAACTTAAAATTTTTATTTTATTGCATAAAAATGAGAAACTATAATAAAGATAAAGAGAGGGTTATATTATGGGTAAGTATGTATTTGGCGTGGATGTAGGCGGTACGACAGTGAAGCTTGGTCTGTTCAGTGCAGAGGGAGAGCTTTTTGACAAGTGGGAAATCCCCACAAGAACACAGGAGGGTGGCAGCCATATCCTCCCCAACGTTGCAGAGAGCATCAGGGAGAAAATCAGGGAAAAACAGATTGCGCAGGAAGATATAACCGGCGTGGGCGTGGGAGCCCCCGGTCCCATTGACGATGACGGCGTTGTCCACAGAGCGGTCAATCTGGGATGGGAAACTTTCAGCATTAAAAAGACGCTGGAGGAGGAACTCCATGTACCTGTCAGGGCAGGAAATGACGCTAATGTGGCAGCCCTTGGGGAAATGTGGAAAGGCGGCGGCAAGGGAAGCAGTGATATGATTATGGTAACCCTGGGAACCGGTGTAGGCGGCGGAATCATCACTGGCGGAAAGGTTTTGACAGGCTATGCGGGAGCCGGGGGAGAAATCGGTCATATCCACGTGGACGATAAGGAAACAGAATGCTGTGGATGCGGCAATAAGGGATGTCTTGAGCAGTACGCTTCGGCAACAGGAATCGCAAGGCTTGCCCACAGAAAATTGGAAGAAAGCAGTAGGGACAGTATCCTCCGGGGCGGTAAGGTGACTGCAAAGACTGTGTTTGACGCGGTAAAGCAGAAGGACGCCCTTGCCATAGAAGTAGCGGAAGAATTCGGCAAGTATTTAGGCAACGGACTTTCTGTGATTGCCAGCGTGGTAAACCCGGAAACAATCGTAATCGGCGGCGGTGTGTCCAAGGCCGGGGAAATATTAATGGATTATATCAAACCTTCTTTTATGAATAATGTGTTCCATGCGAACAGGGAAGTAAAGTTTGTTCTTGCGACTCTTGGAAATGATGCAGGCATATACGGCGCAGCAAAGCTGGTGCTGGATGCCATATAAAAAAGAAACAGCAGGTGTAAAAGTGGAGAAAATCAGTTCATTTGTCTATGAGTTTATTAGCGCTTGTGTGCCCGGGGAAGATATCCTGTTAAATGAGCCTATGAGCAGACATACAACCTTTAAGGTAGGCGGAGAGGCAGGATGCCTGGTGCGGATCAGCGAAACCGGGCAGATTGCCAGAATCGTCTCCTACTTAAGAAAGGTAGGAATTCCCTATTTTGTTATAGGGAATGGGAGCAATCTGCTCGTGGGAGATAAAGGATACCCGGGCGTGATTTTGCAGATAGGAAGCAGGATGAATCAACTTACAGTGCTGGGGAACCATATCAGGGCGCAGGCTGGGGTATCCATGATACAGGCAGCAAGGTGCGCCCAGGAAAATGGACTGACCGGGCTGGAGTTTGCTTCGGGGATACCGGGGACAGTGGGCGGCGGTACGGTAATGAATGCCGGAGGCTACGGCGGCGAATTAAAACAGGTGGTCAAGAAGGTCACTGTCATGGATGAACAGGGTGAAATTCTTGAAATCTGCGGAGAAGATATGGAGTTTGGCTACCGCACCAGTATTATTAAAAACAGACCCTTTATTGTCCTGGAGGTTTTAATGGACTTAAACCCGGGCAACAAAGAAGAAGTCCGGTCAAAGATGGAGGATCTTGCAAAAAAAAGGCGGGAAAAACAGCCCCTGGAATTTGCAAGTGCAGGCAGTACCTTTAAAAGGCCGGAAGGACACTTTGCAGGGAAGCTGATCATGGATGCAGGGCTTCGCGGGTTTGCTGTGGGCGGTGCCAGAGTTTCCGAAAAGCACTGCGGTTTTGTGATAAATACCGGAACGGCTTCTGCTGCTGACATTGCACAAGTCATAAAGGAAGTACAAAGACAGGTGAAAGATAAATCTGGAGTTACCCTGGAAAGGGAAGTAATCTTTCTGGGTGATTTTTAAGGAGGAGGAGCATGCGGTTTGTAGTTGTGACAGGTATGAGCGGCGGCGGAAAAAGTACGGCTTTAAGAATGCTGGAGGATGCGGGATTTTATTGTGTGGATAACCTTCCAGTGCTTTTAATTGAGAAGTTTGTGGAGCTTATCGCGGCACCCGGCGGGGAAGTGTCCAAAGTTGCTTTGGGACTGGATGTGCGCGCAGACCAGTCATTTGACGATGTACGTAAGATACTTGAGAAACTAAAGGAAGACGGTTATAAGTTTGAGATCCTGTTTATGGAGGCCAATGACCGTACCCTGCTCAAGCGCTATAAGGAGACCAGGAGGATGCATCCCCTTTCTCCTGACGGGCGTATCGAAGATGGAATCAGAAAAGAAAGAGATATCTTAAGCAATATCAGAATAAAGTCCGATTATGTGATTGATACGTCCAGCCTTCTGACCAGAGAATTAAAAGAAGAGTTGGATCGTATTTTTGTTCAGAATAAAGAATATAATAACCTTATGGTACGGATCTTGTCCTTTGGCTTTAAGCATGGGATTCCGGCTGATGCGGATCTGGTATTTGATGTGAGATTTCTCCCAAACCCTTTTTACATAGATGATTTAAAGCATAAAACAGGAAATGATGCCGAAGTGCAGGATTATGTCATGAGTTATCCGGAGGCGCATATATTTATTGAGAAGCTGACAGACATGATAGGGTTTCTGATTCCCAACTATATAAAGGAAGGGAAGTACCAGCTTGTGATCGGGATAGGATGTACAGGCGGGAAACATAGAAGCGTGACGCTGGCTAACAGGCTGCATGAGCGCATGAAGGATAAAGGCGGATACGGGATAAATATATCCCACCGGGATATAGGACAAGGCGTGTAAGGGCCTTTAGAAAGCAGTAAAGGGGCAGATATGTCATTTTCATCAGATGTAAAGGAAGAATTGGAGAAAGTAGTTCCAGATTCCAGACACTGCCAATTGGCCGAATTGGCGGCAATTGTTCAGTTTGGATGCAAAATTACGGCAGAAGACGGGCAAAATTTAGCAATATCTTCCGAAAATCCATTCGTGTCCAGAAAGTACTTTACATTATTAAAAAAAACATTTATTATTAATGTTAATGTAAAAAAACTGCTACAGGCTGTTAAGATTTTAGATGAAGAAGGGCTTGTGGGCAAGTACCCCGGCCAGGCAGATCCTTTGCTCATCAGAAATAGCTGTTGCAGGAGGGCTTTTTTAAGAGGCGCTTTTTTGTATCTGGGTTCCATGAGCGATCCAAGGAAAGGATATCATCTGGAGTTTGTATGTGAACAGGAAGCGCAGGCTGTGCAGATACAGCAGGTTGTATGCAGTTTTGACATCGAGGCTAAGATAGTCAGACGGAAAAAGTACTATGTAGTATATTTAAAGGAAGGGTCAGGAATCGTCGATCTTCTAAACGTGATGGGAGCGCATTTATCCCTGATGCTGCTTGAAAACCTCAGGGTTGAAAAGGAAGTGCGCAACTCCATTAACAGACAGGTGAACTGTGAGGCGGCCAATATCACAAAGACAGTGAATGCAGCCAATAAGCAGATAGATGACATTCTGCTTTTACAGAAGCATTATGGATTATCAAATTTACCGGAACCTTTAAGACAGATGGCGGAAACCAGGCTTGAATATCCTGAAAGTTCTCTACAGGAATTGGGCAGGTACCTTAATCCACCGGTAGGCAAGTCCGGTGTAAATCATAGGTTACGAAAACTCAGTGAAATGGCTGAGAAGATTAAGGGGTAAAGGAGGAGTTATTATGATTGAGAAATCTATTAAGATTCAGCTAAACGGCGGTCTTGAAGCCAGACCCGTAGCGATGCTGGTACAGGTAGCAAGCCAGCATGAAAGCTCTGTCTACATTGAAGCAGAAGGCAAGAAAGTAAATGCCAAAAGCATCATGGGAATGATGAGCCTTGCTCTGGGCAGCGGCGAATCTGTGACTGTAATTGCAGACGGAAGTGATGAACAGGAAGCGATGACATCTATTGAGGAATACTTAAGCGGCAGCAAACAACAGGGTTAAAATAGCAGAAATGTGTGAGGGCAAAGCAGAGGCTTTGCTCTTTTCCCATTAGGCGGGAATATGGTACACGCAGATGGAGAATGATTATATGGAAAACAAAAAAATGCTTTTCATCTATAATCCAAGAGCCGGCAAAGCGAAGATCAAAAGCAATCTTCTGGATATCATTGATATCTTTACGAAGGCAGGCTATGAGGTTACGGCCTATCCGACACAGGCGAAAGGAGACGGCCAGAGAGCCGTCAGGGAACGGAAAACAGAGTACTATGATTTGGTGGTATGCAGCGGCGGAGACGGTACGCTGGATGAAGTGGTGTCGGGAATGATGCAGTGTGAAAAGAAGACGGCAATCGGTTATGTACCCGCCGGAAGCACCAATGATTTTGCAAACAGCCTTAAGATTCCGAAAAACATGCTCAGTGCAGCCCAGGTAATTGTGGGAGGGAATACCTTTGGATGCGATATCGGCACATTTAATGACGACTTTTTCGTGTATATTGCCGCTTTCGGTGTATTTACGGATGTTTCTTATGAGACGCGCCAGGATATCAAAAATGTGCTGGGACATATGGCGTATATCCTGGAAGGGATGCGCAGGCTTTCGGCGGTCCGGGCTTATAAGATGAAAGTGGAGAGCGAAGAGCTTACGGTGGAGGGAGAATTCCTTTTCGGCATGATCACTAATTCCGTTTCCGTAGGCGGATTCAAGCGTATTACGGGAAAGTACGTGCAGTTAGATGACGGAGAGTTTGAAGTGACTTTGATCAAGAAGCCGTCAAATGCTATGGAGCTGAATCTGATTATGGCTTCCCTCATTAACCGGAATATTAATACGGACTGCATGTACTGTTTTAGGACAGCTTCCCTGCGGTTTACTTCGGAGGATGAGATCGCATGGACCCTTGACGGGGAATTTGGCGGGAAGCATACATGCGTCGATATAAGCAACCAGAAGCAGGCACTTGATATTCGGGTGCCCGGCAGGGAAAATTAGCAAAATCATATTCCATTTTTTAGAGGAATAGGGTATAATAGGAAGCGACTAGAATGTTATAAATTTAACGGAGGTAAATAAAATGTTAGTATCAGCAACAGAAATGCTTCAAAAAGCAAAAGCAGGCCATTATGCAGTTGGTCAGTTCAACATTAACAACCTTGAATGGACCAAGGCCATCCTGTTAACAGCACAGGAAAACAATTCACCCGTTATCCTTGGCGTATCAGAAGGCGCAGGAAAGTATATGGGCGGATACGATGTTGTAGTTGGTATGGTAAACGGTCTTATCAAGGACCAGAACATCACTGTACCTGTAGCCCTTCATCTGGATCATGGCAGCTATGAGCACTGCTACAAATGCATCGAAGCTGGTTTCTCTTCCGTAATGTTTGATGGTTCACATTATCCGATTGAAGAGAACGTGGCTAAGACCAAAGAACTGGTTGCAGCAGCTCATGAAAAGGGAATCTCCATCGAAGCAGAGGTTGGTTCCATCGGTGGTGAAGAAGACGGCGTAGTTGGTATGGGAGAATGTGCAAATCCTGACGAATGCAAATCGATTGCAGATCTGGGAATTGACTTCCTTGCAGCCGGCATCGGTAACATTCATGGCAAATATCCTGCAAACTGGAAGGGATTATCCTTTGAAACACTGGATGCTATCCAGAAACTGACAGGAGACATGCCTCTGGTTCTTCACGGCGGTACAGGTATTCCGACAGAAATGATTCAGAAAGCAATCTCTCTGGGAGTAGCGAAGATCAACGTTAACACAGAATGCCAGTTATCCTTTGCAGCAGCTACACGTAAGTACATTGAAGCTGGCAAGGATCAGGAAGGCAAGGGATTTGACCCTCGTAAGCTTTTAGCTCCCGGCTTTGAGGCAATCAAGGCTACCGTTAAAGAGAAGATGGAAATCTTCGGCTCTATTGACAAAGCTTGAGAAAGTCCGAAATGAAACAAATAAAAGGCTGTCCATTAAATGGACAGCCTTTTTATACGATGCTTATACCATAAGCAGGGATATCTTATGCTTCGTCCTGCTGTTTCAGGACCTTCTCCTGCATTTTCTGAATGCCGGAGTCAAAGGAAAGCATGGGTTTGGCATTTGCGTCCGTCTTTGTGACTTTACGCGCCAGATAGTTCTTTGTTATGGCAAATACTGTGCCGGAAAGCGCCAGTACGCCGATTAAGTTGGGAATAGCCATCAGGGCATTCAGTGTATCAGCAATTGCCCAGGCAAGGTCAAAGCTCATGGTAGCACCGAAAATAATGCAGACAATGAAGATGACTTTGTATGCAATGGTTGCCTTGGTGCCAAATAAGTATTCGCATGATTTGGTGCCGTAGAAGGACCAGCCCAGAACTGTGGAGAATGCAAACAGGCAGATGGCAATTGCCACAAAACTCCCTGCCAGTGTGCCAAGCCCTTCTGACAAAGCTTCACTTACAAGGGAAGCACCTGTGGACGCGGTAAGGACTTCTCCGGTTTCCAAATCAATCAGCCCGGAACTTAAAACGGTAAAAGCTGTCAGTGTACACACTACGATTGTATCAAAAAATACTTCAAAGATACCCCACATACCCTGGGTGACAGGCTCCACCACATTAGAAGCGGAGTGTACCATTACGGAAGAACCAAGGCCTGCTTCATTGGAGAACACGCCCCGCTTAAAGCCCATGGTCATTGCCTGCTTGATCATCATTCCAACCGTTGCCCCGGCAATGGGACGAAGCCCGAAAGCGTTGGTAAAGATAGCTCCGAAAACGGCAGGGACAGAAGTAATATTCATAATAAGCACAATAATTGTTCCTAATATGTATGCGCATGCCATAAAAGGAACAATCTTTTCAGTTACATTGCCGATAGCCTTGATACCGCCTAAAATGACCAGCGCGGCAACGACTGAAATAATAATTCCTGTAGCGATGGGTGGAATCTTAAAAGTATCCTGCAGGGAACTTGCAATCTCATGTACCTGTGTCATATTGCCAATGCCGAAAGAGGCAAACACACAGAAAAGGGAAAACAAAATGGCAAGAGGTCTGGCAAGTGCGCCGATTACTTTTTTGCCTTTGAGTCCGTCCTGAAGGTAATACATGGCGCCGCCTGACCATTCATCTTTTGAATTTTTGCGGCGGTAGTAAATGCCCAGCACGTTTTCGGAATAGTTTGTCATCATTCCGAACAATGCGGAAAGCCACATCCAGAATACAGCGCCTGCACCACCTGTAATAATAGCGCCTGCCACGCCTGCGATATTCCCTACGCCGATGGTGGCCGCAAGGGCAGTGGACAGGGCCTGGAACTGGGAGATGGAGCTTTCATCCTTGCCGGTATGGGCAGTTACATGCTTTTTCTTAAAAATGGCTAGGAATGTTTCGTTCATCCAGTGTTTAATCCGTGTAACCTGGAAGAACTTCATCCCTATAGTCATGTAGATACCGGTGCCTATAATCAGGATCAGCATGGGAATCCCCCATACCACGCTGTTTATGGCATCATTGACGTTTGTAATAACGTTCATCACGTTTTCCATAACAAATCTCCTTTTCATAAGTGTAGATAGTTGAACTTTGATGCAAAAAAAGAGAACTTACTATATATAGTAAATCCTCATTGATTACCCTTATTACTATACAGGAAAAAGAGTTGGAGTACAAGAAAAAATTGAAAAAACATGAAAAAACCCATAAAAAGGGAGGATGCCAAGTAAACTTAGTTTACTTGGCATTTATTATGAAAAAGTTATTAATAAATCAATTACTTTGAGAATGTCTTGTTTTTAAGTGTCTGTTGTTCTTTTCTGTATCTTATGATGTTAGTATACGGCAGAGAAATGTCTAAAGAATGTAATGCGGATTAAGTTTTTTTAAATTAAATATGAACAAAATATGAACGCTGCGAAAAATAACGAAAAAGAGAAGTGCTTTAGCACTTCTCCGGTTCCGGGTATTCTACCCCAAAGCAGTCTACAGTGACACTTTTCATGATCTGGTCTTGGAGAGGACGGTCAGAATAGTCGGTGGCTGTCTCTGCAATCTTGTTTACCACATCCATACCCTCGGTCACTTTCCCAAATGCGGCATAACTGCCGTCTAAGTGGGGGCTGGTCTTATGCATGATAAAGAACTGGGAGCCGGCAGAGTCAGGGGCGGCGCTTCTTGCCATGGAGAGGA
>OFHA01002204.1_pt1 | contig 11796 bp, 10 predicted proteins | sample 1521891 | NCBI WGS metagenome assembly OFHA01 (sample SAMEA3504089, study PRJEB24116) | mouse gut metagenome | biome: mouse gut; feature: mouse-associated habitat; material: faeces | place: Denmark | collected 2011 | reverse complement strand
TTTGAACCCTCGCGCCGGTTACCCGACCTATACCCTTAGCAGGGGCACCTCTTCGGCCACTTGAGTACTTCTCCAAATTTCTTTTTTAAAATCTGTTTGCGTCACAACGCAAAAATGATTTTACATGCATTTTGATCATTTGTCAATATGTTTTTTCAAATTTTTTCAAATTTATTTTTTACTGCCTTTTTTCGCTATTCTTTTCACTTTACATGTGCTTTTTATATTTATTTGCCGCAATTTCATATAAATTATTCCCATCGCTGTCAATTACAACGACCAACGGAAAATTTTCCACTTCCAGCTTTCGGATCGCTTCCGTTCCCAAATCTTCATAGCAAACAATTTCGGATTTCTTAATACATTTGGATATGATTGCACCCGCTCCTCCGACTGCAGCAAAATAAACGGCTTTATTTCTGATAATCGCGTTTCTCACTTCTTCAGATCGCTTTCCCTTCCCTATCATTGCCTTCTGGCCAAGATCCAGAAGTTCAGGCGCATACTTATCCATACGACTTGCTGTCGTAGGACCAGCTGAACCGATCACCTGCCCTTTTCTTGCAGGTGAAGGCCCCATATAATATATCGCCGCATTCTCAATATCGAACGGCAGCGTTTCATTATGATCCAATGCCTCTGCCATTCGTTTATGTGCAGCGTCTCGTGCAGTATAAATAATCCCTGACAGATACACATAATCTCCTGCTTTTAATTCCTTTGTAATATTTTCAGTAATTGGTGTAGAAATATATTTATCCATTCTCATTCTCTCTTCGTTTTCTTCTTACATTATGCAATTCTCGTATTTTATCTGTATCTGATCAGTTTTTATATGGATCTTTTTACATGTCGCGCGACATGACAACAAATATTAACCGCTACAGGCAGTCCTGCTATATGTGTCGGATAAGTATTGATATTCACGCCCAAAGCAGTTGTCGTACCGCCCAGTCCTCCCGGTCCGATTCCAAGCGCATTAATTTTTTCCAGCATTTCCTTTTCTAACTCTCGTACATAAGGTATTTCCGAATGTGTATCGATATCCCGGGTAAGTGCCTGCTTTGCTAAAATAGCGCATTTTTCGAAATCTCCGCCAATACCGACCCCGACCACCATCGGCGGACATGCGTTCGGCCCGGCTTCATTTACTGTATTTATAATTGCAGCTTTGACTCCTTCTATACCATCTGCGGGTTTTAACATATAAATTCTGCTCATATTTTCGCTTCCAAACCCTTTTGGAGCCACAGTAATATCGAGCCTGTCGCCTGGCACAATTCGATAATGAATAATGCCAGGCGTATTATCCTTTGTATTTTCGCGGAATATCGGATCCCCTACTACAGATTTACGCAAATATCCATCCTGATATCCTCTGCGTATCCCTTCGTTTACAGCGTCTTCGATCGCAATTCCATCAATATGTATATCCTGACCTGCGTCTAAAAATACGACTGCCATTCCGGTATCCTGGCAGATTGGTATCTGATCTGCGGCGGCAATTTCCATATTTTCCTCAAGCTGACTTAAAATCTGGCAGCCAAGAGAAGATTCTTCTTTACTTTTTGATCGTACGATCGCATTTGTAATATCTTTTGAAAGATGCAAATTTGCTTCTATACACATTTCGCTGATATTTTTGATAATTTCATCTGTATGGATTGTTCTCATAGCCGTCTCCTTCATCTCAGAGTGATACTATACATCTTCTGTTTCGTGATCCGCATCGTCTTTCACATCTTTCTGTGCACGTTCTAACAGCTCTTCGATCTGTGAAGAAGTATGATCCGCATCCGTTTCCTCTGCTCCTTCTCTTACCTCATCCTCTTCATCATCTTCTTTTGTATCTGTTTCCCGCACTTTTGTAAGACTTGCAACTTTAACATCCGGCTCCAGATTCATCAGCTTAACCCCCGAAGTAACCCTGGACAATACAGAAATTCCGGCAACTGGCATACGGATAATAATCCCTTCAGTCGTGATCATCATAATCTCATTTTCTTTGCTGACTGCTTTCACACCTATAATATTTCCCGTTTTTTCTGTAATTTTATAGCATTTTACGCCTTTTCCACCACGATTTTGCGACGTAAATTCATCCATGAGCGTACATTTGCCCATACCTTTTTCAGAAACTGCCAGAAGCATTTCACCCTGCGTATTTAACTGCATGCCGACTACTTCGTCTCCTGCTGCCAGATTCATGCCAATCACTCCGATAGAATTTCTTCCTGTTTTTCGGACATCTTTTTCATTAAACCTGATACACTGACCATATTTTGTGACCAGAATGATATCTTTGTCATCATCTGTCAGCTTTACTTCAATCAATTCGTCATCTTCACGCAGACTGATTGCCGCCAGTCCTGTTTTTCGAATATTTGCATACTCCAAAATCGGAGTCTTTTTTACAATTCCCCTCTTTGTCGCCATAAACAAATATTCGCCTTTTTTATATTCCCGAATCGGTATAAGCGCCGTAATCTTTTCTCCCGGCTGAAGTTGCAAAATATTGATAATTGCCGTTCCTCTGGAAGTACGTCCGGCCTCTGGAATCTCATATCCTTTCATACGATACACACGACCTGTGTTCGTAAAAAACATCAGATAATGATGTGATGTCGTCATCAGCAATTCTTCGATATAATCATCCTCGATCGTCTCCATGCCTTTGATCCCACGGCCTCCGCGATGCTGACTGCGGAAATTATCCATGCTCATACGCTTAATATATCCCAGCTTTGTCATTGTGATAATCGTATTTGTCACAGGTATCATATCAGCCATGGAGATATCCAGTTCATCATAGCTGATGGATGTTCTTCTCTCATCGCTGTATTTTTGCGAAATAAGAAGGATTTCTTCACGAATCACACCCAGTAATTTCTTCACATCCGAAAGGATTGCTTTATAATACGCAATCTTTTCTTCCAGTTCTTTATATTCGCCTTCAATTTTTTCCCGCTCCAGACCGGTCAGTGCACGCAGACGCATATCTACAATTGCCTGTGCCTGTGCATCCGTCAGTCCGAATCGTTCCATTAACTTTTCCTTCGCCTGCGCAGTCGTTCTGCTGCCGCGAATAATCGCAATAACCTCGTCGATGTGATCCAGGGCAATCAGCAGTCCTTCTAAAATATGAGAACGCTCTTCAGCCTTATTCAGATCATATCTGGTTCTTCTTGTAACTACTTCTTTTTGATGGAGCAGATAATACTGCAGCATTTGCTTGAGATTCAGTATTTTCGGCTGATCGTTCACAAGCGACAGCATAATCACGCCAAAAGTATCCTGCAGCTGCGTATGTTTATATAACTGGTTCAGTATCATATTTGGACTTACGTCTTTACGCAGTTCAATACAAATACGCATTCCCTGTCTGTCCGATTCATCGCGCAGCGCGGTAATCCCGTCTACTTTTTTATCACGAACAAGATCTGCTATTTTTTCAATGAGTCTGGCTTTATTAACCATAAACGGCAATTCTGTAACAATAATACGATTTTTACCGTTATTCATCGGCTCAATATTTGAAATTGCGCGGACTCTTATTTTTCCTTTTCCGGTTCGGTAAGCCTCGTTAATTCCAGCCGTACCAAGAATACTGCCGCCGGTAGGAAAATCTGGTCCTTTTACGATAGCAAGCAGTTCTTCAATATCTGTCTCCCGATCCTGCTCGACCTCGTTATCAATAATCTTTACAACGGCATCGATGACCTCCCGCAGATTATGCGGAGGAATATTCGTAGCCATTCCTACCGCAATACCTGTCGTACCATTTACCAAAAGGTTCGGAAAACGGGAAGGAAGCACTACAGGCTCTTTTTCTGTTTCGTCAAAGTTTGGCCTGAAATCAACAGTATCTTTATTGATATCTGCAAGCATCTCCATAGAAATTTTACTAAGTCTTGCTTCCGTATATCGCATCGCAGCGGCTCCGTCACCGTCTACCGAACCAAAATTTCCATGTCCATCCACAAGCGGATATCTCGTAGACCATTCCTGCGCCATATTAACCAGCGCGCCATAAATAGAACTGTCTCCATGCGGATGATACTTACCCATCGTATCGCCGACAATACGTGCACATTTACGGTGCGGTTTGTCCGGTCCGTTATTTAACTCGATCATGGAGAACAAAACTCTGCGCTGTACCGGCTTTAATCCATCCCTGACATCCGGCAAAGCTCTGGACGCAATGACACTCATCGCATAATTAATATACGATGATTCCATCGTTCCTTTCAGATCTACGTCATGGATTTGATCAAATATCTTATCATCCATTTAATTTACCCCCTAAATATCCAAATTCTGAACCTTTGGTGCGTTTTCTTCAATAAATTCCCGTCTAGGCTCTACTTTGTCGCCCATTAAGGTAGTAAATGTCAGGTCGATCGCTGAAGAATTTTCATCATCTATCAAAACCCTTTTCAAAACACGTTTTTCCGGATCCATCGTTGTCTCCCACAACTGATCGGAATCCATCTCCCCAAGTCCTTTATACCTCTGAATTTTATTGTTTCCATCACGCCCGATCTCCTGAAGGATTTTTTCGAGCTCTTTTTCATCATAGGCATACCACACATTTTTATTTTTTTCTATTTTAAACAATGGCGGAGTAGCCAGATAAATATGCCCCTGACGAATCAGATCCGGCATAAAACGATACAAAAACGTAAGCATCAGCGTACTGATATGAGCGCCGTCCACATCCGCGTCTGTCATTATAATAATTTTATGATATCTGAGTCTTGTAATGTCAAAATCTTCCTGAATACCTGTTCCAAATGCAGTGATCATTGCTTTAATTTCAGCGTTTCCATAGATTTTATCCAGACGGGCCTTTTCCACGTTTAAGATTTTTCCCCGCAGCGGCAGTATTGCCTGCGTTGCCCGATTTCTGGCCGTCTTTGCTGAGCCGCCGGCCGAATCGCCTTCCACAATAAATATCTCGCAGTTTTTCGGATCTCTGTCTGAACAGTCTGCCAGTTTTCCGGGAAGAGACGTACTTTCCAGGGCGGTTTTTCTGCGTGTCAGATCTCTGGCTTTTCTGGCCGCGTCTCTGGCCCGCTGGGCCAGCAGAGATTTTTCACAAATTGCTTTTGCAACCTGCGGATTTTGCTCCAGATAATACGTCAGCTGCTCGCTTACCACAGAATCGACCGCTCCTCTGGCTTCGCTGTTCCCCAGCTTTTGTTTGGTCTGGCCTTCAAACTGCGGTTCCTCTATTTTGATACTGATAATCGCGGTCATACCTTCGCGAATATCTTCGCCTGTCAGAGCAGGATCGTTATCTTTTAATATTTTGTTCGCCCTTGCATAAGCATTGAAGGTCTTCGTAACTGCATTCCGAAAACCTGCCAGATGCGTGCCCCCTTCCGGTGTAACAATATTGTTTACAAAACTGTAAGTAGCGTCGTTATATGAATCGTTATGCTGAAGAGCCACTTCAACCATTACCTGATCTTTCTGACCTTCACAATAGATAACATCCGGATATAAGGCTTCCTGGCTGCGATTTAAGTAAGTGACAAACTCTTTGATTCCGCCTGCATAATGAAATTCATGCATACGCACCGGATCGTCCCGTTTATCTTTTAGTACAATCCGAAGTCCTTTTGTCAAAAAAGCGGTTTCACGCAAACGCTGTTTTAACGTATCATAATCAAAAACAGTATCTTCAAAAATCGTATCATCTGGTAAAAACGTAACTTTTGTTCCGGTTTTTTGCGGATCACAGGTACCGGTTTCTTTTAAAGGATACATCGTAACGCCGCGCTCATAACGCTGTTTATAGACTTTTCCATCCAGACAAATCTCAACTTCCAGCCAGTTTGACAGCGCATTTACAACAGAAGCCCCTACTCCATGCAGTCCGCCGGACACTTTATATCCTCCGCCGCCAAATTTACCTCCTGCATGAAGTACCGTAAATACAACCTCTACAGCAGGAAGACCAGCTTTATGATTTAATCCGGTTGGAATTCCCCTTCCATCATCGATAACTGTAATAGAATTATCCGGATGAATCTTTACTTCAATATTCTGACAATAACCTGCAAGCGCTTCGTCTACAGAATTATCTACAATCTCATAAACAAGATGATGTAATCCCCTTGATGATGTACTCCCTATATACATTCCCGGTCTCTTGCGTACTGCTTCCAGTCCTTCCAGTATCTGAATCTGATCAGCACCATAATTATTTTCGATAGCCATATGTCATCCTCCTGATCTTCTGCATCGGTTTATCGGTTATTTTAATTTTACATGTCCGCTTTTCACCTCAAATACACGGTCAATCTGAAAACGATTTTTTACAAATTCATCCAGTCCTGTACATGTGATAATTGTCTGAATATCATGAATACTCGCAAGCAGATAATTCTGTCTGCTGCTGTCAAGCTCCGATAAAACGTCATCGAGTAATAACACAGGCGTATCATGAATCATCTTTTTTACCAGTTCAATTTCAGACAGTTTCAACGACAATGCCGAAGTTCTCTGCTGTCCCTGAGAACCATATTTACGAATATCTGCGTCGCCTATCTGAAACAGCAGATCATCCCGATGGGGACCCACTGAAGTCTGACAATATTTCATATCTTTTTCACGTGCCGCTGCCAATGCTGATTCAAACTGATCGAAAGCGATAGCAGGCTCATAAGATAATCGTAATTCTTCCCGATTTCCGGAAATACTCTTATGAATATTCCATACGATTTCTCCCAGTTCCTCAACAAACGAGCTTCTGCGGCGTATGATACGTTTCCCATACTCTGATAACTGCATATCCCAGACCGAAAGCGTATCTGCTAATTCCCGACGAAAAACCAGATCTTTCAATAATTTATTTCTTTGATTCAGAATTTTATTATAATTCGTCAGATCAGACAAATAAATCTTATCCAACTGGCATAATTCCAAATCCAGAAAACGTCTGCGCATGGAAGGACCGTTTTTTATAATGTTCAGATCCTCCGGCGAAAAAAAAACGATATTTAAAATCCCAAATAAAGAAGCTGCTTTTTTGATTGGAATTTTGTTTACAGCGATTCCTTTCGAACGATTTTTCTTCAGATGAATGTCTATCTGATATTCCTGATCATTTTTTTCCACCAACGTACGAATATGAGATTCTTCTTTTTCAAACTGAATCATCTCTTTATCTTTGCTTCCTTTATGAGATTTCGTTGTACCGCTAACATAAGCGGCTTCCAATACGTTTGTTTTTCCCTGCGCATTATCTCCAAAAAGAATATTTGTTCCTTCAGTAAATTCAATCCTCAAATCTTCATAATTACGAAAATTTTTTAATTCGATGGATTTAATTAGCATTGCAATATTTTTGTTGTCTCACCATTGTAAGTGACAACGTCTCCATTATGAAGTTTTTTTCCGCGCTGAAGTTCTACTTCTCCGTTCACTTTCACTTTTCCCTGGTGGATTACTATTTTTGCTTCCAGTCCGGAACCAACCATTCCGGAGAGCTTAAGTACCTGACCCAATTTGATATACTGATCTTTTATATTTACTTTACTCAAAATTTTCCTCACTTTCAATCATTAATTGTCTGCAGTATTAAAATTTACCGGTAAAATCAGATAAATGTAATCGTCGTTATCATTTCGAATAAAACAAGGAGCTTTAGGATTTACCATATACAAAGTAACTTCTTCTTCATCGATAACGCGCAGCGCATCGATAAAGAATTTTGGATTAAATCCAATCATCATATTTTTTCCTTCTTTTTCAATCCCTATATCTTCATTCATGGAACCAATGTAAGAAGATATTTTTAATTCCATATATTCTTCTTTAATATCCATAATGATCGGCTTTTTGTCATTTTCTTTTACTAAAAGCGTGGCACGATCGATACACCCAAGAAGTACCCGTTTATTTATTCGGATTTTTGTTTCATACGCTGAAGACAGCATCTGATCGATCTTAAAATATTCTCCGTCGATTAATCTTGATACAACTGTAGTGTTTTCAAATTCAAAAATAATATGATTATCTGTTATGAAAATATCTACGTTCTCTTCAGTCGATCCCGGCAGGATTTTACTGATTTCCTGCAGCGTCTTTCCTGGTACGACGACTTTTTTATCTTCAGAATTGTTCTTTAATTCAATATTGCGAATGGAAATCCGATGACCATCCAGAGATACGACCTTGAGTTTATTTTCATTTATTTCAAATAATTCTCCTGTCATCAGCTTGTTTGTATCGTTATCTGCAATTGAAAAAATAGTCTGTCGGATGATTTCTTTTAATGTAAACTGAGTAATGGAAACCGGTCTGTTTTTTTCTATATCAGGCAAATAAGAAAAATCGTCTCCTGTTTTTCCTATAATATTGAATTTTGACTTTTCGCATGTAATCGTTGTTTTCAATTTTTCATCTGTCGTAATTACAATATCGTTATCTGGAAGTTTACGTACAATTTCTGAAAAAATTTTAGCGTCCAAAGCGATAATTCCAGGTTCTTCAATAGTACCTTCTATAATTGTTTCAATTCCAAGTTCCATATCGTTTGCAATTAATTTAATGTTATCTTTGGAAGCGTCGATCAGGAGGCATTCCAATATAGGCATTGTAGTTCTTGTCGGAACTGCCTTGATTGCAATATTTACTCCGTAAAGCAGGTTTACTTTTGAACAAATCAGCTTCATGTGTACAACTCCTTTCGGGGTGAAACTTATAAAATAATATATATTACTTCGTAATAGTAATAGTAGGGGGAGTGTAAAAGTGTAAAAGCACTTTAACCCCTTGAAAATATAAGAAAAATAAGGTTTTAAAACTACGTGAACAACCTCACGTAAACAACTTTATAATTTGTTTATAACTGAAGTACGAAAAAATCCGTACCTGTTTTTGGTGGTATATGGAAAATAGTTATACAGTGCTATAAACGTTAAATGCTCTGGTTATCCACACTTATCCACAAAAAAATGTGGATAAGTGTGGATAAATCATGCATTTTTAATTAGGATTGATCTTTTTTCGTATGGTTTCTATTAAATTTTGTGTGGATTCGTTTGTCTGATATTCTGCTTCAATTTTTTCTATGCCATGTATAATGGTAGAATGATCGCGTCCGCCGAGCACTTCTCCAATGCCCGCAAGAGAAGTACCCGTCATATTTTTACATAAATACATAGCGATCTGACGAGGTCTTACAATGTCGCTGCTGCGGGATTTCGATATGAGCTGCTGCGGCGTTTTTTGAAAATGTTCCGCTACGATTTCAATAATCAGCTGTGGAGTAATTTCCCGGTGCATATCAGGATTAATAATACTTTCCAGTTGTTCTTTTGCAGTATCGATTGTAATCTCAACGTTTGTCAGCCTTGAAAAAGCCATCAGGCGGTTTAGGGCGCCTTCCAGTTCACGAATGTTTGATTTAATGTTGGTAGCTATGTATTTAATAATCTCATCATCGAATCGGATGTTGTCCATTTCTTCTTTTCGACGAAGAATTGCCATGCGTGTTTCATAATCAGGAGAACCGATATCAGCCATACACCCCCATTGGAACCGCGATCGGAAACGTTCTTCCAGCGTTGTCATTTCTTTTGGCGGTTTATCGCTTGAAACGACAATTTGTTTGCCGGCGTTATAAAGTACGTTAAAAGTGTTAAAAAATTCTTCCTGGGTTCGGTCTTTTCCTATTATAAACTGAATATCATCTATTAATAGTACATCGACGTTTCGATACTTGTCGCGAATGGCATTAATTTGAGAATTACTGCCATTGCGGATAGCGTCGATGACTTCGTTTGTAAATACTTCTGAAGGTACGTATTGTATCTTCAGTTTTGGATGATTTGCAAGTATATGGTGTGCAATGGAGTGCATTAGATGCGTTTTTCCAAGTCCCACACCGCCCCATAAAAAAAGGGGATTGTATTGTTTTGCAGGGTTTTCTGCTTCTTCTGCAACTACCAGAGAAATGGTATGCGCCAGTTTATTATTGCTTCCAACCACAAAGGTATCAAATGTATAGTTTGGATTCAGATCATGGTTTTTACTGGAAGCGGTATCTTCCTGCATGGCAGTTGATTTGGCCGGTTTCATTTTCTTTGCGTCTTCAGGAAGGATAAATTCAATTTCATAGTCAATACCCGTTACTTCAGCAATTACAACCTGAAGGGGCGTACGATATTTTTTTGTAATGTAATTTAGAGCTATCTGCTCTGGCGGGGCCAGAATATAGATTTTATCTCCATTTATCTGAAAAATTTCCAAAGGTTTTATCCACGAATCAAAAACAACTTTGGAAAGTTCATATTCTTCTTTTACCGTTAATAGTATTTCTTGCCATTTTTCCTCAACAATCATATCACTTCTCCGTTATATTCATACATTCTAAAAAAGCAGATAAAAGCCACACTATATATGATAAACCAAAATGACGAAATTAGCAATTAAATCTTCAGATAAAAAAAGTGACTCTGAAGTGGATAAAATGTCCAAAATAAAAAAAAGACGGTCAAAGAGATTGTGGACGGAAGTACCTTATTCACAGTTATTTCACGGATTTCAGTGATGATTTGGTAAGTTATCCACAATTTCAGATATTTCTTAAACCCTTGAAAAATCAACATTTTTTGTGAAATCTATAAAATTTGTGTGGATAAGTATGTGTATAAGTTTTTGTTGATAACGGGATTGTGGATAACTTTTTTGTTGCAATATGTGGAAGTGTATGACCTGGAAGGATACTGATCAAAAATTAATAAAAAAATTATAAAAACAAAAGGTTTTTCTTGACTTGCGCGGCTTTTTTGTTATAATTGTAATGGTATTTTTTCAATTATAAGGATTTGCATAGAGGAGGTGCATGTAGTATGAAGATGACGTATCAGCCAAATAAAAGACATAGATCAAAGGTGCATGGCTTCAGAAAAAGAATGAGTACGGCAGGCGGAAGAAAGGTATTGGCTGCAAGAAGATTAAAAGGAAGAAAGAAGTTATCAGCATAGGCCACATCTTTTGTGGTCTTTCTTCTTATTTTATTATAAAACGGTTATTTTTAAAAAGAACTGAAGTAAGTTGAAAAAATCCCATAGAAATAGCCGTTTTTAATCAGAATTATGAAGAAAACACATTAGTTGTATCTGGGAAGGAATCATGAGATTTTCTGAATCGTTAAAAAAGAATTCTGATTTTCAAAAGGTATACAGGCAGGGCAAATCTTATGCAAACCGTTATCTTGTTATGTATATGATGGAAAACGGGACGGGGCGCAATCGGATTGGGATTTCTGTTAGTAAGAAAGTGGGCAACAGCATTGTCAGACACCGGCTGAAGCGTTTGATAAAAGAGGCTTACAGATTGCAGGAAGAACTGTTTCAAAGTAATTTGGATATTGTAATTATTGCAAGAATGTCAGCAAAGGAAATATCTTATCAGGAAGCAAAGAGTGCGTTATTGCATCTTGGAGGTCTTCATAAGATTTTAAAATGAATAAAGAAGATGATTGAAATTGAAAAAAATAATGATTTTATGTATCAAATTTTATAAAAGGTATCTATCGCCGATGAAAACTGTGAAATGCCCTTATATTCCATCGTGTTCGGATTATGCGCTGGAGGCGATTACAAAATATGGGCCAATCAGGGGAGGAATGCTTGCTGCATGGAGGATCCTGCGTTGTAATCCTTTTTCAAAAGGTGGGTACGACCCAGTGCCTTAAATGTGTCAGAGCGTGTTTGAAAGATCATGCCCGTTGGGTACCAAGTGGGGAGTGCAGATCACAGGAATGATTTTTCAAACACG
>OFHA01002203.1_pt1 | contig 11797 bp, 14 predicted proteins | sample 1521891 | NCBI WGS metagenome assembly OFHA01 (sample SAMEA3504089, study PRJEB24116) | mouse gut metagenome | biome: mouse gut; feature: mouse-associated habitat; material: faeces | place: Denmark | collected 2011 | reverse complement strand
TTTTGAATTGTTATCATACACCGGCTTAAAGGTGTGGCAAATGTGCTCATATTCAGCCATAGCAAGCCTCCGTTGCTCTCACGGCTCAGTTTTCCTCCTGCCTCCTGACCGGATGCCGGATCACCGTGCGGAGATTATCTGGTTTCGCCTTTCTCGGATCACTGAGATAGATCTCATGGTGCAGGCGGCCATCGGTAAAATCTTCGACATATCCCTGCTCTCTCGTAAAATCCCGCATCCTTCTGATGGTCTCCGGCTCCCTGTCGTAACAGCCCACATGCATGCACTGCACGCAAAGCCCCTCATGATACGTAAAAAAAGCAACCTTTGAGAAATCTTTTCGCTTTTTCTCCGAAGCCTCCCTGAGAGCCCAGTCAAACTCTTCTTTCGTCACAAACTCCGGCAGACGGATCATGGAGGTCCACTCAAAGTCCCTCTTGCGGGCATAATCGATTTCCCCGCCGGCTCCCTGTTTCCAAAGCCCTTCCAAAGGCGGTACAACATAGGAAAAATATCCGTCTATCTTATGACTTCCTTTATAACTCATTTTGACCGTAAAAGCAATACCATATAACAACTGCATTGCCTCTTTGTATTCCCCTTCCGGTTCATTGGGATCTCCTTTGCCGCTCACCGCGATAAAATTCATCTTCGGCACCTCGACAATTCCCGGTGTTTTCGGCGGCAGATAAAACTCTTTGTACTCTTTTTTGTAATCAAATGCCATCAGCGCTTCCCTTCCTCCCGTCACGTTTTCTCCGCCGGTTTTTTTGCTTTCTTCGGCTTTTTGGGCTTCGGTGCGGGAAGCTGCGCGCAGGTAGCCGCCACAAGCGCCACAAGTGCTTCCTGATCGTCGATATCTTCCACCAGCAAATAATTTTTAGCCCCCTCATAGGGCGGCGCTTCCTCCAGTTCCGGTCTCAGTTTTTTCCCCGCTTCCGTGATTTTGATATACAACTGATTTTCGCAGATCACCGCAAAAATTTTACCGTCAATATACATGCCGTATTCGCCGAACATTTTCCGGTATGTAATGATCCCCGCCTCTTTTAACTGGTCCGCAATATATTGAACAAACTCCGGATTTGATGCCATATCTGCCTCCTTTTTATAAACTGTTTTTATGACCCCTTATGCCAGCTTCTGCACTGCTCGATTCTCTTTCCGTTATCTCCCTGTTTCTCATCATACGCAAACCGGTTTAACATCTCACAGGGAAATTCCCCGCATTCTCCGCAGTGCCCCATCCGCTTTTCCTCACAGCAGGCCTTCAGCGGGCAGCTCTCTCCCCAGAAGGGCTTCTCGATCGCCAGACAGCCTGCACATCCCATCCGTTCACGGTAAGCACACTCCGTACACAAAATACCGCATCTTGATTCCATCATGTTTTTTTATCCTCCTCGTACTTTTTTAACATGTTGCGTAAAGTGATCCGCAGCTCCTCCCGAAGCTCCGGGGGCTCCAGGATCTCCGCTTTCTCCCGGAATGAAAGCAGCCATGTGACCAGATTTTCCCGGTTGGTGTAATCCGCATGAAACAGCAGTTTTCCGTCCTCCATCTCCTCAAAACAGTCCGTTCCGAATTCCTCCACGAGGCGCCATTTGCACGACTGATCGATCAGCGCCTTTACCCGGATACCGCCGGGAAAAATACGCTCCGTGCGCAGATCCGGCAGTGGAATCCGTCTTTTTTCAAATGGATCGGACAGGCGCGGCATCTCCATACGGTTCAGTTTAAACAGCCTGCAATCCTCCCTGTCCCCGCACCATCCCCAGACATACCAGCTCGACCAGCGAAAGATCAGATAATAGGGTTCCACGCATCTTTCCTGTTCTCCCTTCGGAGAAAAATACAAAAAGACAAGTTTCCTGCCGCCTGTTATGGCACTCCGTATCAGCTCGATCTTCGGCGCCAGGGAATCCTTATACCAGGAAGATAAGTCGATCAGCACGGACTGGCTCCCCACCATAAAATCCGAAGAGCCCGCCGATAGTTTTTCCATTAACTGTCCGTAACGATTGGTGCCGTTTACGCTGTCAAGCGCTCTCAGCCCGGCGAGGATATCCTGCATTTCCGCGGTTGTCAAAAGCGTCCGTTCCATCCTGTATTGTTCCATAATGGAAATGCCGCCTCCCGCTCCCTGTCTTGTCATCACAGGGATTCCCGCCCTGCCAAGATCTTCGATATCGCGGTTAATCGTCCGCCTTGAAACCTCAAAGTGCTCTGCCAGCTCAGGCGCCGTCACCGTATCTTTTTGTAATAACAGGGATAATATTCCGATCAGTCTGTCTATTTTCATACCGGTTCCTTTACTCTCAGATATCATAACATGCCGCCGGCTTTGACATACGCTCCGCCCCCGCCCCATCCGGCACTGTTATCCTATCCGAATCATATGATAACATAATAAACAGGTCATCAGTATGTCATGTTTCGAGAATACAATCGTAAAAAAGAGCATAAATCTTACCATAACCGTAAAAATTTACGCTCTCTTCCGTCTACTCCCTGTTTGCCAGCTCCTTCGTGATCTCTTCCCAGCTGATACCCTTTTCCGCCATCAGCACCATCATATGATAGAGGAAATCGGATATTTCGTATTTCACCTCATTCTTATTCGGATTTTTAGCCGCGATCACAATTTCCGTCGCCTCTTCGCCCAGCTTTTTCAGTATCTTATCCAGCCCCTTATCAAACAGATAATTGGTATAGGAACCTTCCCTCGGATGGATCTTTCGATCCTCAATCACCTTCATTACCTCTTCAAACACCTTCAGCGGATTCGCGCTCTCCCTGAAATCCTGCACCATGATCTCTCTGAAAAAGCAGGAACGGCTTCCCGTATGGCAGGCTGCTCCCACCTGGCTTATTTTCGCGAGGATCGTATCGCAGTCACAGTCCGCCGTCAGCGATTTCACATACTGATAATGCCCGCTGGTCTCTCCCTTGATCCAGAGTTCCTGCCGGCTCCTGCTGTAATAAGTCATCTTTCCGGTCCGCAGGGTGTGCTCAAAGGCCTCCTCGTTCATATAGGCAACCATCAGCACCTCCCCGGTTTTATAGTCCTGCGCCACCACCGGCACCATACCGTCGCCGTTTTGTTTAAAATCAGCCCAGGAGAGCTTCCCTTTCGGTATCTTTACTTCCACGCCGCCCTCCTGAAACACCGACTTCATGGAGTATAAATCTTTGTAATTATCATTGATCGCGTTGCCGGAGATGCCGTCTACCGCAGGATTCTGAAAAATCCATGACATTCCCTCCAAAGAACAGTTATCCATCACAATGATGGTGGGATCATTCAGGCACTGCATCGTCTCCTTCACCCTGCCGGACTGGGCAATCCAGATCGTCTCGGATATATAGGCGTCTATTAACTGTCTGTGAACGCTGAGCGTCTCCGGCTTCGTAAAGGAAAGATAAATCTTATCCTTTCCAAACTTCCTGGACACCTCCTCTGTGATCTCAATGTTCTCTTCCTTATCATAATTTAAGACCGCCCGCTCACAGCCGGTATAGAGGATCTTTTTGATATCCTCCATCCGCGCCACATTCCCCGCACCGATCACCGGGATCTCGATAGCGGCACAGATCTCCTTGATCACATCCAGCGCCTTCTCATGTTCTTCATCGCCCCTGGACATATCAAAGACGATCAGCTCATCCGCCGCATTCTCACCGTAGGTCTTTGCCAGCTCCACGGGATTTTCCGACACCACCGTCATATCCTTGAAATTTTTTACCGCTTTTTCCTTATATAAGTAAATACATGGAATCAATCTCTTCATCATTTTTTCCTTTACCAATCACTTCCGGCCTAGTACTACCTTGCAGCCGGAGTCTGCGGAACATCACTGACAGATCATGCCAGCGTCCCTTTCGTACTCAGAACGTCCGTAAGTCTCTCATCCGGCCTGGTTGCCTCGTCCAACGCCCTTGCAAAGGCCTTAAACATCGCTTCTATCATATGATGGTTATTTTGCCCATCCAGCACCTTAATATGTAAATTCATGCCGGCGCCGTAACTGACGGCATAGAAGAACTCATGTATCAGCTCCGTCTCCAGATAGCCCACGCGCTCCGCCGTAAACTTCGCATCAAAATTCAGCCAGGGCCTGCCGCCCAGATCCACGGCACAGAGCACCAGCGTCTCATCCATCGGCAATATACACTGCCCGAACCGCTTCATACCCTTTTTGTCGCCCACGGCTTCCCTGATCGCCTGTCCCAGCACGATCCCGCAGTCCTCTACGCTGTGATGCCCGTCCACCTGAAGATCTCCGTCGATCCGTACCCTCAGGTCAAAAAAGCCGTGTCTGGCAAATCCCTCCAGCATATGGTCAAAAAAGCCTATACCGGTGGAAATATCTCCGCTTCCCTGTCCGTCCAGATTCAGTTCCATGGAAATTTTTGTTTCTTTTGTCGTTCTCTCTGTCTTAACTGTTCTCATACCCGCTCCTGACATGCAATAAATTTTCTCCCCTTTTCACCTTACCCGGCTTCTCCGGCATCCCCGGAAAGCTCCCCCGACTCATCCACCGGATAGATCGCAAAAACAGTACCGATCTGCGCCGGATAGGACTCCGCAATCTCTCCGTTATAGACAATCCTGATTGTATCTCCCACTTCCATCTGCGGCACCTCATGGGTTGATACCACCTCGGTGCTGACAACGATCTGATCTGAGGAGCTTAACTCTACCTCCCCCTCAAAAGGTTCCACCAGTACGGATTTTTCATATACTTCCAACACGGTCGCGTTAAAATATGGATTCGCCGTCTCCTCGCCGCAGCCGGCTAAAAAAATCGTACACAGCAATACAATAACAGATACCGTTTTTTTCATTCCGCACTTCCTTTCCATAAGCTGGTCCCATCTTCCAACTTCTTCGCATAATAATACAGATCAAACTCTCTCTGTGTCGTCATCCATATCCCCCCTGTATCGATATTTTTTACAAAAAGTCAGTCCCACCAACAATAATACATATGATAACCGCTGTCACAGGGATTCTCAACCGGGATCAGATCACCGTCATCGCCGATGAGAAAATACTGCCGCGGAAAATAAGTCACCCCGCCATTATCATTAACGCAATACCCCTGCTCGGAAAAATCCGTTATTTCTCCGATATCGCTCGGAAAAATATCTTCCGATTCAGAAAAAAACCTCTCTACCCGCCCAAGCGGCAGCCTGCTGAGAATGATCAGCGTATCAGCATAGATAAACGGGACTCCACCATCCCACTCAAATCCGTAAACCTCCACAAAAACCTTTGCGTTTTCATCCGCTCCAAGCAGCTTTTCGATCAAATCAAGATACCCCTGCTTCCCTTCAAGATTTTCACCTGCAAAATCGGTGAAATCATCCGAAGTATCCAGGAAATCCCTGTAAGCAAGCCAATATTTTTTCTTTCCGTAATCCATGAGAGCATCCCTTTCTTTCAGTAATCCTAAAATACTTTCCTTTTGTCTGCGGAACATGATGCCCTCTCCTCTTACGCTATCTGCCGTTTTCTTCTGTTGTAAACGCGGAATTTATCTCACTGAAACCGCACCGCCACCGAATTTGCATGGGCGGTCAGCCCCTCACTTTTCGCAAACCGCTCGATATCCTCATGGTCCCGCAAAAGGGCCTCTTCGGAATATGAAATAATACTTGTCTTTTTGATAAAATCATCCACACCGAGAGGGGAGAAAAATTTTGCCGTACCGTTCGTAGGCAGGATATGGTTCGGTCCCGCAAAATAATCTCCCAAAGGTTCCGAAGAATATTCTCCTAAAAAAATAGCTCCGGCATTTTTCACTTTTGTCATTGTCAGGAACGGATCTCTTGTCAGAATCTCCATATGCTCCGAAGCAATATCGTTTGCAGCGTCCACCGCCATATCCATATTTTCCGCCACCAGAATATAACCGTAATTGTCCAGCGACTTTCTGATAATCTCCTCCCGGGAAAGCTGCCCGGCAAAGTTCTCCGCCTCCACGGAAACCTTCTCTGCAAGTTCCGCGGAATCCGTGATCAGAATAGCGCTGGCAAGCTCGTCATGCTCCGCCTGAGATAAAAGGTCTGCTGCCACATACTTCGGATTTGCGTATTGATCCGCCAAAATCAATATTTCACTGGGACCTGCCACAGAATCAATGCTCACATAGCCAAACACCGCCTTCTTTGCAAGCGCCACGAAAATATTGCCGGGCCCCGTGATCTTGTCCACCTTCGGAATGGACTCCGTACCGAACGCCATGGCCGCGATCGCCTGGGCGCCGCCCACTTTGTAAATCCTGTCCACTCCCGCAATGTCCGCCGCCACAAGGGTTCCGGGGTTCACCTTCCCGCCTTTTCCCGGCGGCGTTGTCATAATGATCTCCTCAACACCGGCCACCCTTGCCGGCACCACATTCATCAGCACGCTGGACGGATAGGCCGCCTTCCCGCCCGGCACATAGACGCCTGCCCGCTCAAGCGGTGTGATCCGCTGCCCTAAAATAGAACCGTCCGGCTTTGTCGCAAAAAAACTCTGTCTGACCTGCTTCTCGTGGTACGCCCTGATATTCTCCGCCGATCTTTTCAGCGTCCCGATCAGTTCCCCATCCAGCGCCCGGTAGGCCTCCTCTATCTCCGCCCTCGTCACAACCAGGTTCTCCGCCGTCATCTCACACCTGTCAAACTGCTTTGTATAGTCAAAAACCGCCTGATCCCCTCTCGCTCTGACCTGCTCGATGATCCCGTTCACCGTCTCCTCGTACTCCCCGTAATGGCTGGGACTCCGTTTCAGCAGATCCTCCAATATATTCTTTTTTGTTTCTCCGGTCAGTTCTATGATTCTCATTCCGATATTCCTCCTATTCGCAAATCTCCTTCAACCGATGAATTAATCTGCTGATCCTCTCATACTCCATCCGCATGCTCACCGGATTCACGATCATCCTCGCAGAAAGCGGGCAGACCTCCTCCAGCACGCCGAGCCCGTTTTCTTTCAGCGTCCCGCCGGTCTCCACGATATCCACGATCACATCCGACAGCCCCACAATCGGTCCCAGTTCCACCGAACCGTTCAGTTTAATAATATCCACCGTCTGATGCTTCTTATTATAAAAATATTCCTTTGCAATCAGCGGATACTTCGTCGCCACCCGAATCCTCTCATGATGCCGTAAAAACTCCCCTGCCTCCTCAGGTCCGCAGACGCACATCCGGCACTTACCGAAGCCAAGGTCCAATACTTCGTATACCCGCCTGTTTTCCTCCATAATCGTATCTCTGCCCACCACGCCGATATCCGCCGCGCCATACTCCACATAGGTAGGCACATCCGGTCCCTTGGATAAGAAAAATTTCAGCTTCTGTTCCTCATTGACAAAGATCAGCTTCCGGGAATCTTTGTCTTTCATCTCCTCACAGGTGATCCCAAGCCTCTCTAAAAGTTCCAGTGTTTTATTAGCAAGCCTGCCCTTCGCCAACGCAAAAGTCAGGTATCTGTTTTCTTTCATAATGTTTCCTTCTTATTTTTATTCTACCGTCAAAAAATATAGATCGCACCCGCGTTTTTCCGCCAGTTCCTGATACTCTCCCCGCATTTTCCTCTTATCCCTCAGCATCAGTTCCGCACAGACGCCGTCCGCCCGCAGTTCCTTTGCTTTCGCAAGCGCCCCTTCAAACGCCTCCTTCTCATAGACCAGTATCGCATGTCTCCCCTGCAGCGGCAAGGTAATCTTCTGGCTTGCCAGTGCCGTCATCAGATCATCCAGCACCACAACAAATCCCACGGCGGGCGCATCCTTCCCGAAAGTCTTAAGCAGATTGTCATAGCGTCCGCCCTTCACGATAGCATCCCCCACGCCGTAGGTATACGCACGGAACGTCACGCCGGTATAATAATGATACTTACTGAGCAGGCCGAAGTCAAAGGATATGTACTGCTGTACGCCGTAAATGGTCAGCCGCTCGTACAACTGCTTTAACCTCTCCACCGCTCTCAGCGACCGATCGTTTGAGACAAGCGCCTCCGCTTTGTGGAGCACCTCCACCGAACCGAATAATTCCGTTATCTTCAAAAAAGCCTTTCCGTATTCCGCCCCGATATGCTGCTGCTTTAAAAGATCCTCCACCCCGAAAATATTTTTGCCGCCGACACTTTCCCTGAGTGCCAGTTCCGTCTCCTTTGGCAGCCCCGCCGCCTCGCAGAGCCCCCTGAAATAGTCCGCCTGTCCGATCGTCACCTGAAACTGCGAAAGCCCCGTACTTTTCAGACACTCGATCAGCATGGCAATCAGCTCCGCATCCGCTTCCACACTGTCGTCCCCGATCAGTTCCGCCCCCATCTGTGTGACCTCGCAGAGTTTCCCCTGCAGGCTCGATATGTTGGTAAAGGTATTTCCCAGATAACAAAAGCGGATCGGAAACGTCTCCTCCATAAAATATTTTGCCGCGCACCGTGCCATGGAAGGCGTAAAATCCGGCCTCAGCGCCAGCGTGTTTCCTTCCTTGTCAAAAAATTTATACAATTCCTTCGACGGCGTCGTCCCGATCTTACTCGAAAACACATCGAAAAACTCAAAGGACGGCGTCTGGATATCCTGATATCCGAAGCTTTTCAGCTTACCGTGGATCAGTTCCTCCAGTTTTAACTTTCCCGCATATTCTTTTCCGTAAATGTCCCGCACACCCTCCGGTGTATGCAGTAAATTCTGGTTCATATTTTTCTTTTCTCCACTTTATCAAAGTAATGTATTATCACGTAAAAGCATACGTAAGATTATAGAAAAACATCCCTCTTCTGTCAAGCCCGGTCATCCAGATCCTTCTGCAGCATATCCAGATACGGTATCAAAACACCGTGTCTGCGGGGAATAAAATATTCCGGGTTCAGCTCCTCAAACCGGAAGCTTTTCCTGCCCCCTTTCAGTTTTCGATCCCAGAAATAGTAGAGCATTTCAAAGGGCAGATAGTAAAACGCATCCCGGTGGGTATAGTAGATCAGAAAAAATGCCACACCCCCCTGTTTCTCAAACCTCTGCATAAAATCCACCTGATGGTCGTGGATGTTCTGCAGAGAAAATGTGTCCACCGCACATTCCTTGGCATCAAAACAGACTGGAATCCCCTGCACGGCACCGATATAATCCACCGTACTCTTCTGATCAAAATAGGCAAGGGTGATATGCCTGGACTCCTTGTCTATTTTAATCGGCGTAATCGGCGTCGGAATCTTCTGGATCAATGCCAGCCCTGCCTCCGCATATTTTTCATTTGTTCTGTTGATCATATCTTCCAGGGCGGAGCCCCGAAGCCCTCTGCTCTTCCATGTCGGCATAGCCTGCTCCCGTTACGGCTTCATCAGTTCTTTCAGTTTTCCTTTCCGATCAAAGGAAACCATATGTCTCATTATCATTTATCTTTTAGCTAATGTCAATATACTATTCAAGCTTCCTGACTATCTTCCCCCGCATCAAAATAGTCCATGATCAGTTCTTTCGCAATCTCCTTTGCCGCAAGACTCGACGCATTCCGGTCACCATTTTCCCCCAGATAGACGCAAAAATATACCCGCTCTCCCTTCTTTTCGGCAAATCCCGTATACCATGCATCTACGATAACGCCCCGCGCTTTCCCCATTCCGGTCTTTCCGTAGATAAAAACGCCTGCCTGTTCCTGTTCCAGCATTACTTCTTTCAGCGCTCGAATCGTATCTGCCGAATAAACGGTATCCTCCCCGAAAATGCGCTCCATCACCTCCGTCTGTTCCTTCGGCGAAATCTTCAGGGAAGATTCGATCCAGAAACCGGTCAGCGCCGGATTGCTGTTGTTGGTATTGAGCCGCCCCTCCCAGTCCGAAATATCACCGTTTCCATACCGGAGTGCATTCAGCTCTTCCTGCATCAGCTCCGGTCCGATCTCATCGATAACCTCCCGGAAATACCAGACACAGGACTCCCGGAAGGCGTCCCGAAAGTCTATATCACGATTCCACTCCTCATTCCAGAATATCTCGCCGCTCCATCTCCGCAGGGATTCATCCGGAGCCATGACGCCATTTTCCAGCGCAATACAGGAGGAGATAATCTTAAAGGTGGAACAGGGAGAAGTTCTCTCATCCGCCAGCTCTTTCTGATAGATCATATAGGATTCATCTTCGGCATCATACAAAACGGCGGTGCCCTTTAAGCCGTCAAAATATCCGCCAAAATCCGCTTCCATGATTTCCGTGGAAAAAAAGCCGTAATCCGTTTCCGGGACATCGTCCTCTTTTCCCTTTCCGTTCATGGTTTCTTCAAATATCCGCAGATTTTCCGAAAGGGACCGGGAAGAATCCCTGACAACCCCTGTCTCCTCACCATCCAGCCACCACAGCGTATCTCTCAGCGCCCCTTCTTTTTCAAAGGTTTTTGACAGTTCGTTATCCGTGACGATAAGAGGAATGCTTTGGGCAAGCAGTCCGTTCACTTCCTCCATAAAAGCCGCAATTTTCTCCGCCTCAAATTCTCCATGAATGGGGGAACCGAAATTGATATCAAAAGAAACCGCATTCTGCTGTGCCGTATTTTCTCCGTCATTCACCATGGTAAAAAGCTCATAGTCGTAATCGCCGCAGCCCTGATACATCGTGGGGCGATACCGCAGCAGGTAATCCTCCCCGTCCAGCCTGCACAGAAAAACCGCTTTCTGCCCTGTATGGACGTAACCCCCCGCTTCCCTGTGAATCCTCTCTCCGCTCTCCCAGACTTCAAGCTCTTTTCCATCCCCTTCCTCCGCATCCACAATACGCAGCTCCTCCGGGATTCCGTTTCGGTTCAGGTCCGTCTCCGGCAGATCATCCACAGCTAAAATGCTCTGACTTTCCGCATTGTCCCCACCTCCCTCCATACCTTCATCGTCCATACTCTCCGCGGTTTCCTTTTCTCCGGTATCTTCCTTTTTGGTCCGTCCGGCCATAAATACCGCCGTCCCTGTCAGCAGAAATACCGCCGCTATTATCGTGATCACAAGAATTGTGGCTTTCTGCGGATTGGAACTGTTATGGTGCAAATGTTTTGTCAATCTTCTTTGCTCTTTCATATATTTTTGTCCTTATTTTGATTCTCCACCGGTGTTATCTCTATTGCGTTACAGTTATAGATACTTTAGGCGATTCGGCCTACGGATTTGTAATGGACAGTCAACTTCTGCTCCCTATAAATGTTTCTTCAATAACGGTTTAAGATAGTTCTTTTTAAAGTTACGTACTGAACAAAAGAATTCCTGTTCCGATTTTGAAAATGAATTGGAATCTGCTTTTTCCGCAAGTAGTTCCATCGTACAAACCAGGTCAGCCGCCTGAAACAATTTATAATCTACAGGCTTAACTTTTCGGAACTCTACATGGGCATAAAGCGCATTAAAAACAGAAGTCAGAATTTTGGTAAGTTCTATCTGCCCATTGTCGTAATAGATTATAATGCGGTTAAACTGCTCCCAAAAATTTTGATGATCCTTTAGTATTCCGGCAATCGCTTTTGATATTCTCGCTGTTAAAGTAATTACATCCGGACATTCGTCTTTCCTTATTTTGGCACAAACGTATCGGAAATCCAATTTACGGGCAAAATTAAATAATGCATTAAAAAGCCGTTTTCTTTCTTCCATAAGGTCATTAGCATAAACGGATTCTCTCCGAATCAGTGGTCCCGTATGGATGGCATGCTGCTTATATCCGATGTTCGCCAAATGACTCTCCAAATCATCAATATTTTTGTTAATATTCACATCCTGATTATGTAAAACCATTGCAACCAGATAAAATGGCGCATGAAAATCA
>OFHA01002201.1_pt1 | contig 11813 bp, 8 predicted proteins | sample 1521891 | NCBI WGS metagenome assembly OFHA01 (sample SAMEA3504089, study PRJEB24116) | mouse gut metagenome | biome: mouse gut; feature: mouse-associated habitat; material: faeces | place: Denmark | collected 2011 | reverse complement strand
GCTCTGCCTTACCCGCGCCGGGCACTTTTATTTCTACATTTTTATAAACGTCCCCATATGCATGTCTTGCGATTGTAATCGGCATTTCCCAGTTTTTTACGCAAGGTTCGATCCCTTTTACCTTGATCGGTGTACGGAATACGGTTCCGTCCAGGATTGCGCGAATCGTCCCGTTCGGACTTTTCCACATTTCTTTCAGATCGTACTCGCTCATACGCGCCGCATTTGGCGTAATCGTTGCGCATTTCACCGCAACGCCGTATTTTTTCGTGGCATTGGCTGAATCGATCGTTACCTGATCGTTTGTCTCGTTTCTGCAGGCAAGCCCAAGATCATAATATTCTGTCTTTAAATCTACAAACGGCAGCAGCAGCTCGTCTTTAATCATCTTCCAGAGAATCCGGGTCATTTCGTCTCCGTCCATCTCTACCAGCGGCGTTGTCATTTTAATTTTTTCCATTTATCCATCCTCCTGATTGTTTGCAGATCTCTGCGTTCCTATCCAAACTATTTTAAACAAAGTAGCGGCAGTTTGTCAATGCATGTACGGCTGATTCCTTATTTTTTTTGGAAACCTATACAAGCTGCCCTCATAATATAAACCATAAAACAAATAAAAACATGGAGGCAATCAATATGAGTGATTTAGCTGCTACAAACTGTGGATGTGGAGAAACCAATAGCTGCGGGTGCAGCTGCGGATGCACAACCGGCAACAGCTCCTTTATCTGGATTATCCTGTTACTGTTCTGCTGCTGCGGCAGCAATGGTGGCGGTGGCGGAATCATCGGCGGCAATGGCTGCGGCGGCAGCTGTGGCTGTGGATGCGGCGGAGACAACGGCTGTATCTGGCTGATTTTACTGCTCCTGTGCGGCTGCGGCAATGGCTGCGGCAACGGCTTCTTCTAAGCCGCAGGAAAAAACAGGCAGCTCCTGTTATGCACCGGGCACGGCCAGCCATGCTGCGCCGTACCCGGATGCAGCCATACAGCAGGGACAGAAAGCCCGTACAAAAGACCTGTATCAGAAACCGGCTGTCAGTGGATTCTGGCAGCCGGTTTTTGCGTTATACAGATTGCGTTTTCACGCAGGTACGCAAAAAAACATCCAGCAGAAAGCCGCAGCTGTCTGCTGGATGTTTTTGAAAAGCAGGAGCCGTGTACACCGCGTTCTGCCTTCTGCGGTTACTGCCTTCTGCGCCTGTATTTTTCCTCCATCCGCCTGAGCGTTTCCTGCGTCTCCTCCCTGCTCATCTGCGGGAGCGGCAGGTTTTTGCGTTTCAGGCATGACTCATCCACGGTATAAACTTTATTTCCATCAATGATCAGCTTTCCCATAATCAGTAATTTCCCTTGCCATTTCAGTCTCAAATTCTGTTACAAAGGCCCTCCTTGCTTTATTATATGAAAATATTCCCATTGTGTCATAATCCCGTCATTCCTTTCATACAATAAATAAAAAAGGGAAATTTATGGACAACAATTATATACCAACCGCCTTTGATGAGAAAATACAAAACAGGGAGCTTCAGATTTTGAAGACAGCGCTGCCGTATTTAAAAGGGGCGCGCCAGAAAGAAATCCTGACACTGATTAAGTCTATGGAGCTGAAAAAATCCATAGACCTGATTGACAGCGATGATACGTCGCTTTCCATCTGTTCTGCGGAAAACCCGATGGAAAACACGCTGAATATGTTAAGCGATATCCGCAAATTCTGCAGCGAAAAAGAACAGGAGCATATCGACCTGATGCTGAATTTATTTTCCATGTTCTCAACCTATGAAACGATGTTCTCCTGAGCATGGAAAGACCTGTTTGTGGCAGGTTTTGCAAACCTGATAAGTTTTGTGCACATTTTATGCAGGCCAGACATATGCTGATAGTACATATTGTGTTTCAGATTTACAAGGATGGAGGAATACCATGAATTTTGATGACGTATTTAATGCCCAGAATATGAATGGCATATCACCCGAAAAGCTTGCCTTTTTAAAGGCGATGTCCGGCATGCAGTCCGGCGCGAGCCCGAAAGACATGATGGCTTCCCTGATGTCTGCGTCGAATAAGGCACAAAAACAGGGGGTATCATTCAGCGAATCCGAACGCGACATGATGCTGGAAGTGCTTTTGAAAAATCTTTCGCCGGAAGACAGCCAGAAAGCACGCGGCATGATACAGATGATGAAAAAAATGAAAAAATGAAATACCCTGCAGCTGCGGGGGATGTGACTCTCCCCCCAGCGGCCGCAGGGTATTTCAGGCATGTCTTAATTCGGCTCGTCCTCAAATGACTCGTCTGCATACGGCTCATCTTCATCCAGCGGGTCATCTTCGGATTCCATATTATCATCGCCTTCCGGTTCATCTTCGTCCGGCTCGTCTTCGCCCGGTATATTTTCATCCGGCGTTTTGGCATCCCGGTTTATGACAACATCGCGGTCACAGTATGGCGATGACAGCAGCGGGTTTGCGCCCAGGTTCAGCTCCTTTATCTGGTTTTCCTGGCAGAACAATAGCGCCAGCTTCGGATTGGCAGCGGTATTTAATTCTGTCAGCTGGTTCGACTCGCATTTGAGCCTTGCAAGCGCCGGGTTCTGGCTTATATCCAGCGCCGTCAGCTTATTTCCGGAACAGTCCAGGTCTTCCAGCAGGGCATTTGCACAAACATCCAGCACAGTCAGCTCATTATCCATGCAGGTCAGTGTCTTTAATGCGGTATTGGCACTGATATCCAGCGCTGAAATGCTGTTTTTATGGCAGCCCAGCTGCGTCAGTGCGGTATTGGCGCTGACATCCAGGCTGGTCAGCTCATTGGCATCACAACGTAATTCCGTCAGTGCGGTATTGGCGCTGACAATGAGCGCTCCCAGATCATTGGAATAGCAGTGCAGGCTTGTTAACGCCTTGTTTTTCTTTACGCTCAGGCTTTCCAGGCGGTTGCCGGAGCAGTCCAGTTCTTCCAGCGCCGTATTTTTATTTACATTCAGGACGGTGACGCGGTTTTCATTCAGCGCCAGCTTTTTTAATGACTTATTCGCTGATACATCCAGCGCCGTCAGCTTATTGGAACCGCAGGATAAGTATTCCAGCGCCTTCGCCCCATTTGCATTCAGCGTTTTGATGCTGTTAAACGAACAGCTGAGCTCCGTGAGCTTTGCATTTTTAGAAGCATCTAATTTTGTGAGCCTGTTGTAAGAACAGTCCAGGTACTGCAGCTGCGCCGCGCCGCTGATATTCAGGCTTTTGATTTCATTCGAGGCACAGGTTATGGAAACAAGCGCCGGATTTGCAGCTGCACTGAGGCTCGTCAGCTGATTGGCATCACAGTTTAATTCCTTTAACGCCGCGTTCTTTCGGATAGTAAGTGCCGAAAGCTGGTTGACATTGCATGCAAGCACGGAAAGTGCCGCATTCTTTTTAACATCCAGCTGTGTCAGGCGGTTATTGCTGCACACAAGCGTTTCTAACGCCCTGCAGCCGCCGGTATCCAGCGATGCAAGTGCATTATCGGAGCAGTCCAGGGATTTCAGTGTTTTGCTGCTGATTTCCAGCCCGGAAAGCTGGTTTCCGCTCACATCCACAGATTCCAGCTTTTCAAAACCGGCAATGGAAACCGCACCGGAAAGGCCCTTTTTGGACCAGCTGATTCCGGTCAGCCTGCTTTCTTTTCCAAAATCCTCCCATATATATTCATTTGCATGGTCAGCATCTCTGCTGACAGCCGCATCCTGTGGCAGTGAGGCAATCAGCTGCTTCAATGCTTTTGCTTCCGCCGCATTCTTTTTGTTTTTCGGCTTATTCACGACGCGTACCGTACAGGACGCCTGTTTCGTGGTACCCTCAATCGCAGCTGTCACTTTCGCTGTCCCGGCTTTCTTTCCCCGGATGGCTCCGCCCTGGTTTACCGCAACGACCGCATCGTTGCTGACCGTCCAGACAATCTTTGCGGAATCCAGTTCTTCGTCTAAAATGGAAACTTTCAGCTTTTCCTTACTGCCTTTTAAAATGGTATACTCCGAATAATCCAGCGTCACGGCAGGTCCTACCGCAGCAGATACAGGCTGTACCAAAGCTGCTGCCGGAAAAAACAGCAAAAGGGCAAGCAGCAGTACAGACAGCCTCCCCTTTTGTATTCCACGCATTCGATTTTGATACCGGTTCCAAAAATTCCCGTTCTTTTCTTTCAAGCCGTCCATTTTTTACCTCCTGCCTGATACATAGTTCATCTGTTTTCACGTTTCTAAAAGATGCCGGACAGGCCCTGCTGCAGGGCTTTGATAACCGCCCTGCAGCCGCAGCAGATAAACGGCTGCACAGGCCTGCCTGAACTGGCATGGTTTATTTCTGTACCAGATTTACAATCCGTCCCGGCACATAGATTTCCTTGACAACCGTTCCGGTCAGTTTATCCGCCACAGCTTCCTTCGCCAGTGCAATGACAGCTTCTTTTGCAGCATCTTTATCGATTCTGACAGTCGCTTTTACTTTTCCGTTTATCTGCACAGCGATTTCAACCGCAGACTCAACCGTCTTTGCTTCATCATAGGACGGCCACTGCTGTTCGAAAATACGGCCCCCGAATTCCATAAGCTCCCACAGTTCTTCCGTTATATGCGGTGCCACAGGATTGAGCAGCACAAGCAGCGTCCGGTATTCATCCGCAGTCAGGCCTGCCTTTTTATAAAACTCATTAATCAGTGCCATCATGGCTGCGATAGCCGTATTGTATTTTAAATTTTCATAATCACTGCTGACTTTTTTAATCGTCTGGTGCATTTTTGTTTCGAGGTCACTGGAATAGCCGGATTCCTTTGTCACAAGGTCCTGCAGCTTCCAGACACGCTCCAGGAACCGGCGGCATCCTTTTACGCCGTCCTCAGACCAGGATGCAGCAAGGTCAAAGGCCCCGATAAACATCTCATAGGTACGCAGCGTATCTGCGCCGTAATCCCGCACAATATCATCCGGGTTGACGACATTGCCTCTCGATTTGGACATCTTTTCCCCGTTTTCCCCTAAAATCATGCCATGGGACGTCCGTTTCTGGTACGGCTCCGGACACGGTACCTGTTTCTGGTCATAGAGGAATTTATGCCAGAACCGGGAATACAGAAGATGCAGCGTCGTATGCTCCATTCCGCCATTGTACCAGTCAACCGGCATCCAGTATGCAAGCGCTTCCCTGCTGGCAGGCGCATCTTTGCAGTCCGGGTCTGTATAGCGCAGGAAATACCACGAAGAACCGGCCCACTGCGGCATAGTGTCCGTTTCCCGTTTTGCCGGCCCGCCGCAGCACGGACAGGTGGTATTGACCCAGTCTGTCATCGCCGCTAACGGGGATTCCCCATTATCGGTCGGCATATAGCTTTCTGCTTCCGGCAGCACCAAAGGCAGCTCGCTTTCATCCAGCGGCACAAAACCGCATTTTTCGCATTCCACAATCGGAATCGGCTCGCCCCAGTAACGCTGCCTGGAAAATACCCAGTCCCTTAATTTGTAATTGGTCTTTGCCGTGCCAATCTTCTTTTCTTCCAGAAACGCAATCATCTTTTTCTGCGCTTCTTTCACATCCATGCCATTGATAAAATCGGAATTTACAATCACGCCTGTGGCCACATCGGTAAATGCAGCCTGTGAAATATCCGCTTCTTCGCCGTTTTTGGAAACAACCTGTATCATCGGAAGCCCGAATTTTTTTGCAAACTCCCAGTCCCTCTGGTCATGTGCAGGCACGGCCATAATAGCTCCTGTGCCGTAAGACATCAGGACATAATCCGAAATCCAGACCGGAATTTCTTTTCCATTGACCGGATTGACCGCCGTCAGGCCGTCAATGCAGACGCCCGTTTTTTCTTTTGCAAGCTCTGCGCGCTCAAAATCAGACTTATGGGCAGCCTGCTCACGGTATGCCTCGATTTCATCCCAGTTATTGCATTCTTCTTTATATTTTTCCAGAATCGGGTGTTCCGGGGAAACAACCATATATGTTACGCCAAAAAGCGTATCGCAGCGGGTCGTATAAATGCGCAGCTTTTCTTCTTTCAGCCCGTCCCTGCCACGGATTGCAAAGTCTGCTTCTGCACCCTGGGATTTTCCAATCCAGTTTTTCTGCTGCGTCTTCACCCGTTCAATATAATCAACATCCTGCAGGCCGTCTATCAGCTTGTCCGCATAATCGGTGATTTTCAGCATCCATTCGCTTTTTACCTTGCGCACAACCGCAGAGCCGCAGCGTTCGCACACACCGTTTACCACTTCTTCGTTTGCGAGGCCGACCTTGCAGCTGGTACACCAGTTAATCGGCATTTCTTTTTTATAGGCGAGTCCTGCCTGAAACAGCTTTAAAAATATCCACTGTGTCCATTTGTAATAATCCGGGTCAGTCGTGTTCACTTCACGTTCCCAGTCAAAGGAATATCCGAGCGAGCAAAGCTGCTCTTTAAAACGGGCGATGTTATTTGTCGTCACGGTTTTCGGGTGTATTTTATTTTTGATTGCATAATTTTCCGTTGGAAGCCCGAATGCGTCCCAGCCCATTGGATAGAGCACGTTGTACCCCTGCATCCGGCGCTTGCGCGCTACGATGTCCAGTGCGGTATACGGCCTCGGATGCCCTACGTGCAGCCCCTGGCCGGATGGGTATGGAAATTCAACTAATGCATAATATTTCGGCTTGGAATAATCACGGGATGCCGCAAATGCTTTTGCATCGTCCCAGATTTTCTGCCATTTTTTCTCAACGGCTTTGTGGTTATATACTTGTGACATATTTTCCTCCATCTCCAGTTTTTTAATATTTCAATTCTACCATATCATGCCTATTTGTCAATAAAAACGTGCTATTTCAAGGAAAAGTGGTGTGTTTTGAATTATAAAAAAAAGGGGGGGGTGGCTGCGCGGACGCTGGAAAAAGATGCCGGCTCTGTCCCGGATGTTCCGGTTCCAGAATATAAGAATCCCTAAACATTCTGCATTTACGGTGTCTATACCGGACGGGCAGGCGTCTTGTGCGCCTTCGGCTCAAGCACGCCTTTGGGGCAAAAGCCCCCCTGTTTTTGCAGCAGAATGTTAAGGGATTCTAATATTCTTCCACAGTCACATCCGGGACAGGGCCGGCATCTTTTTCCAGCTGTTTCCTGGCAGGCATTTTTTTCTATAATTCAGGAAACGCGGTGCTGTTTCGGCGATGACGTTTTGAAAAAGGCGTTTTGCTTCTTGCCTAAAAGAATTTAAAATGTCAGGCGTTCCAGTCGTCATGAATAGAGGCTGTCGAAAACAGCTGGATGAAAATGCGGGGCCTGTTTTATTGAGACTGTGGAAGAATGCTGGAAGCCCTTAGCATTCTGCTGCAAAGACAGGGGGCTTTCGCCCCAAAGGCGTGCTTGAGCCGAAGGCGCACAAGGCGCCTGTCCGTCCGGTATAGACAGCGTAAATGCAGAATGCTTAGGGATTCCTGCAATACATCTCCCCCGCCAGACAAGCCTAAAAAGAATCCAGCTGAATCGCCACCATATGGTCTAACGGCGAGCGCGCCTTCCCCTTCCCGTCTGTGCCTTCCATATATTTCTGCGCCGCAGATTCAAACAGCACAATCAGCTCCTCGCCTGCAATCGCAAGCTCCTCGGAGCAGGGCGGCATCTCGATACACTCAGCTGGCTTTTCCGGCCGGCTGCTTAACGCATAGGCAGATTCATAGACCTTGATATACGAGGATTTCCCGCGCCCGAATGACGTGCTTAAATAGGCATGCCCGTCTGTGTCAAAGGCAACGCCCTGTACCTTGTCCGGGATGTCGAATTCCTCGCATTCTTTCAGCCTTCCGTCGCTGAAACGGTAGGATTTCATCACAGACTGGAAAAACTTTGTGTGCGTGGCAACCCAGAGCCTTCCGGCAAAATAGGTAATGCAGGAAGGGGAATTGGACACGCGGTATTCTTCATGCTCATGCAAAAGCTCTACGGTTCTTCCGGGCTCTTTTTCGGCCAGCTGCCTGACCAGCCCGTAATCAAGCCGTTCGATGGTACGGTAATTGGAATGGCATATCCAGATGCTTTCCCCGTCATAAGCGATTCCGCCCAGATGGCTTCCCTTTCTCATCGACAGCGTGACCAGGTATTTCCCGCTTGCCCGGTCAAAAACATGCAGGCAGCCGTAAGCATCGCTGTCCCCGGTGCTGTAGGCTGTGACCAGGATATGTTCCTGTGTTACGCAAAGCCCCTGCGGGCACTGGTCTACACTGAATATTTTATGTGTCAGGTAATCTTCGAATCTTGTTTCCGGCATTCCGGGAATGTCAAGGTCTTCCAGAATGCGGTAATCCATATTGGAAAGCTTTTTTTCCGGCGAACGGGTCAGTGTCCTCGAGCCGTAAGAATACAGCTGGATATTCATGGAAGCAGATATTTTTTTCGTCCATTTCGCATACAGAATCAGGTTGCCGCCCCTGCAGTCTGTGATTTCCGTAATGGGATGCTTATAGCTGCTGTCGGTATACCAGCCGGCAAAGGAATGCCCTTCCCTCTCGGGCGGGCGCAGCTGCAGCGGAAGGCGCTGTTCATAATAGACATCCGGGTTCAGGTAATGGTTTTCCCCCAGATTCAGATTGTAGATAATGTCATAAATCGGAATGGAACTGTTTGCATTGTTTTTTTCATCTAATACAGAAGCGGTATCAGAGGAAGGAGAAACCGGACGAACGATGGCCCCGCGTCCCTTCGAAAACTGCGGCTGTTCTAACAGTAAAACAGGCACCAGCAGAATGCAAAGCAGAATGCGCAGCAGCTTCATCCGGTTTTTCCTCCTTCGGTCTTACTCTGATAATCTAAATCCTGTCCGGGCCGTGCCGCAGCTTATTCCTCAGCATCTGCGAGCTTATTTGCCCTTGCATCAATTTCCCGTTTCTGCACCTCCTCCGGCGCCTGCTCATAGCGGCTGAATTCATAACGGTACACGCCTTCGCCGCCTGTCATCGAACGCAGCACGGTCGTATAGCCGTCCAGTTCTTTATAAGGAATATCTGCAATCACTTCCTGCCTGCCGCCATCTATCGGATTCATTCCAAGCACGCGCGCGCGGCGTTTGTTCAAATCACCCATAATATCCCCGGTATACTTATCCGAAGCTGTCACAGTCATGGATGCAATCGGCTCTAACAGCACCGGCGATGCCTGTAAAAACCCTTTCTTAAATGCCTGTGAGGCAGCAACCTTAAAAGCCAGCTCCGAGGAATCTACCGGATGATAAGAGCCGTCGTATAAATTTGCCTTGATACCGACTACCGGATAAGCTGCTAACGGGCCGCTCTTTACGGCTTCCTGGATTCCTTTTTCCACCGCCGGGAAATAATTTTTCGGCACGGCACCGCCTACAACGGTCTGTGAGAATTCATAGGTTTCTTCCAGATTGCCGGACGGCTCAAAGGTCATCTTTACATGCCCGTACTGGCCGTGCCCGCCGGACTGTTTCTTATATTTGTATTCAACATCAGCTTTTTTGCGTATGGTTTCACGGAATGCCACTTTCGCCTTTAAAAGCTCGATTTCTACCTTGTAGCGGTTTAACAGCTTGCTTGCCACAACCTCTAACTGCTGTTCGCCAATGCCGTATAAAAGCGTCTGCCCGTTTTCACTGTCATTGACTACTTTCAGTGTCAAATCTTCATGTGTCAGCTTGGAAAGTGCCTGGGAAGCCTTGTCTACATCCGCTTTATTCTTTACTTTATAACGCTTGCAGGTATATGGCACAGACAGCGTCGTGCGGATATATAAAATCGGATTTGCCTTGGTCGAAAGCGAGTCTGTCGTCCTTGCCCCGTTCAGCTTGGCCAGTGCTCCGATATCGCCTGCATGCAGCTCTTTGACTTCTTCGGCCTTTGCGCCTCTCATAACATATAGTTTCCCGATTTTGCCTTCGATATCCCTGTGATAATTCAGCATCACATCATCCGTCTTTAAAACGCCGGAATTTACTTTAATCAGGGAGTATTTTCCAATAAACGGGTCCTGAATGGTCTTAAATATGTAAGCAGACTTTGGCTTGGAGAAGTCATAATCTGCCTGGTATACTTCATTAGTAGTCGCGTTAATGCCTGCGCAGGCTCTCTTGTCCGGACTCGGGAAGTATTTCAGGATATCATCTAACAGCGTATATACGCCCTGTGCCAGAACACACGAGCCCATGGAAACCGGAATGATGCTGCCGTCTGTAACATTGACACGCAGCGCCTGGCGGATTTCATTTTCCGAAAATTCTTCCCCGCCGAAATAACGGTCCATAAACTCCTCGCTCGTTTCTGCAACGGCTTCTAACAGCGCTTCCCTGCATAGCTCGAGGTTTGGCACGGAATAATCCGGCATATCCATCGGCACAACCTCGCCTTTTTCATTCCATCGGTTTGCAGTCTGGGCAACGATATTTACATAGCCTACAAACTTCTCATTCTCGCGGATTGGCAGATGAAACGGCGCAATCTTTTTTCCATACAGCTCCTGCAGGCCTTCTACCACCTGGCGGAAGCTGGCATTGTCAATGTCCATGTCTGTAACGAAAAACATGCGCGGCAGCTTATAGCGCTCACACATTTCCCACGCCTTTTTAGTGCCTACTTCAATGCCGGCCTTGCCGCTTACAACGATAATTGCCGCATCCGCAGCACTGACTGCTTCTTCGGCTTCCCCGACAAAGTCAAAATAGCCTGGCGTGTCCAAAATGTTGATTTTTGTATTTTCCCAGATAATCGGGACAACGGTTGTCTGAATGGAAAAAGAACGCTTGATTTCCTCTTTATCGAAATCACTGACGGTATTGCCGTCACTGATTTTTCCCATGCGGTTCGTCTGGCCTGACAGAAACGCCATTGCTTCTACAAGACTGGTCTTTCCGGCTCCTCCGTGTCCCAAAAGCACTACGTTGCGTATTCTGTCTGTTGTAAATACCTCCATAATCGATTCCTCCTGCTGATTTTTTTGTATTTCTGCAAACACTACCTTAATTTTAACAAAGTTGATGGGCAATTACAACAATTTTTTTCAAAAACAGGAAAGAAAATGCGGCAGAATATACAATCCAGACAAACCTTCTTTTGGTACTGTTCACTCTGTGAACAGTACCCTTCGCAAATCCATCTGAAATTCGCTTCGCGAATGGGGTTTGCTCACTCCTGAATCACTTTCTTTCCGCGGCAGCGTCTGATTTCAGGAACCGGATTGACTTTCCCTGGCAAAATCATTAAAATAACCCTGTCAGCATATTTCCTGAAACCAGCCTGCATTTCATGCAAATATCAGGAAGCATGTGCGTACAATGCAGCACAAAGCGTGTCTGAGGCATCATTCCCGCTATCTGTGCGCCCCGGGTATTTTAACACGCCCGAAAAAATCCCGGCCGGTATTCCGGCTGCAAAGCGAGGAATTGAAATATGGATATAAAAAAAATAGCTTTTATCGGGCTCGGCCTGATTGGCGGCTCCATTGCAAAAACAATCCGGCGTGTCCATCCGCAGATAAAGCTCTATGCGGTTTCCGGGCACCTGTCTACAATTACCCAGGCTTACGAAGCCGGCGTGATTGAAAATGACAGCATGTTAAGCCTGGATGAAATATCAGACGCAGATTACATATTTTTATGTACCCCGGTACAGCAGAACCTGGCTTACCTGCGCCAGCTGAAAGACCGGATTGCGCCGCATACAGTCATCACAGATGCCGGCAGCGTAAAAGGCGATATCCACCGTGCTGTCACACAGCTCGGCCTGGAAGGCAGTTTTATCGGCGGGCATCCGATGACAGGATCCGAGCAGACAGGTCTCTCCAA
>OFHA01002196.1_pt1 | contig 11840 bp, 15 predicted proteins | sample 1521891 | NCBI WGS metagenome assembly OFHA01 (sample SAMEA3504089, study PRJEB24116) | mouse gut metagenome | biome: mouse gut; feature: mouse-associated habitat; material: faeces | place: Denmark | collected 2011 | reverse complement strand
CCTTTAACACCAGCGGAGCATATCGCAGAACTGGAAAGAATGGGCTATACAGTACAGATAAAAGAAAAAGGGCTTGAAACAACTGCACCGACCAAAGTAACAGCAGATTCAAGCACTCAATTAAACAATTTTAATCAATTTGATACTACAACAAATTCCGGGGAAAGTCAAGACCTGAAGCGATATACATTAGACCAGATTAAGCAACTTTTTGATTATCATGTAATGATTCAGGATAACCCATACCGGCAGCAGGACATTGATTCAGTGATGAATATACTCTACACGACCATGAACACGACCAAAACCACGATCAGGATCGCCGGAGAGGACAAGCCTACTATGGTAGTTGTTGGTAAGCTGATGAAGCTATCCTATTCAGAAATCATGTATGCTATTGAAAAGTATCAGGAGCAAACGGAGCGGATCAAGAATCCTACCAGCTATATGTTGACCTTGCTTTACAATTCAAAAGAACAGATGAACCTTGATATAACTAATCAGGTATCACATGATATGGCACACTGGAATACAGAAGAATAGCCTTTGTTACTTTGCCGAAAGTAACGCAAAAGCACTTTTGACACAAGTATCAAAAGTACATTGCACCCTACGGGGTAGCAGATGCAGAAAAAGAATATTGCAAACCCAATTTACATATGCTATAATGCCAGTAGGCAAAAAGATATAAGAAGTCCAACGTTGACGAAGAAACGAATCCCCCAACCGTGCGGTAACACAGTTGAGGGATTCTTCTTTACTTTTATAGTGGCAAAGCACCCACTAGGCTAGTTGTTGCCCTTGTCGTCACCGTCTAACCATTTGATGATGTAGTGGCAAGCTACTCCACCCAGAACGGCAACTAAAAAAGATATAAAAAATTCCAACGCTGACACCTCCTCCCTGTTGCGGGTATCGGTGAGCAACGTAAATATTATATATCATTTTCGGAGTGTCGGCAATAAGCGACATTCTTTTTATGTTCTGCAGCAGGAATTAAAAGTGTAGATTAAAAAAAGAACCGCTGGCAGCAGTCCTATAAAATCCCAAAATCATATAAAAAAATTTCAAAAATGTGTTGACAAAAACCACAAAAAGAGTATAATAATAACCGAAGCAGTAGGCAAATTCTTATTCAATCCCCACTATTTCAAAATTACATACCCTTGCGGAGTGGTGCTACTTTCGGGAAACCGATAAAGAACGCAAGTAAAATTATTAGCACTAGCAGATCAGGAACCAGTCAACCGGGCATTAGTACGTCCTTTTTTAAGAAAGAAGGTGAACCAATGACACACGCACCATAGATATTCAGTTGTAGACTTTTCACTGAGGATATTGGCAGTATTCACACTGAAAAATCTATAAAAAAAGCACTTGCAAAGGATTGACCTAAGACAAGATTTAACTCAATTACTATAGATTATATTAAAAATTCTATGTAAAATCAAGTCTTTTTTGAAAAATATCTTTTCAGACTATCCCAAGCAGGAATATTGATACTAAAAAAATGTTTGAGAAAGGCAAGGGATAGCAGTTATCCCAAGGTAAAAATATATAGGAAAAATTATATTTGATAATAAGTTATCCTTTGAATTTCGGAAAGGGTAACAGATGAACAAACAGAAACTTGAAAACTATAATCTAACTGGAAGCATACATACGCTATCGGTAAAAAGTCCTGGCATTGTCGAGGATATTCAAAAAGAAGTTTCAAACTGTATCACGGCAAACAGTCAGACTAAAAATAATAATCCGACTACCACAAGCATAATTAACCCAAATAAATTAGTAGGTGATGTATTTGCATATTCGGAATTTGAAACAGTATTTAATACGATTTTAGCAGGAGCCGGAATCAAAAATTATAACATAGTAAGAGCCGATATGAGATTTGATAATTACGATCCTGAACACTACAGAGCATATGCAAAGCTAAACAGATACCTTATTAGCGCACTGGCGGTAACATATAAAGTTAAAAATGCCTACAGAACAGCAAATTTATTTAACCAACAGCAGCTATCGGTAGCAATCAAAAATGATTATTTTGAATGTGAAAACTATGATAGAGCTGCAAAGTCTGAAATCACTGAAAACAAAACAGAACCAGCGCAGAGCCGACTTGAAGAACGTACCACAAGTAGACAGTGGAGGCGCATCAACGAGAAAGCAAAGCCTGAAGAACTGGAAATTGTATCAGACTGGAATATATACGCTTTAAAAAGAGAGTTTACAGATGGATGGTTTGAAAGATGGGATAAGGCAATAAAAAACCTTGATCTGGTGCAACAGACCTATAATGATGAACTTGAAAAGCTATATAATGCAGATAAAAATTCTTATCCGTGTAGATTCAGGAGCATGACAGACTTCATATTGCAGTATCAAGACTGTATCTTTACTAGAAAGCAACTCATAGACCTTTTTACTCGATTAGGTGTAGAAAACCCTGTCCGTAGGGCAAAGAACCATAAACAGCGGTACGGTATTGAATTTTTCTCAAAGGCAGATGTACAACGTGCCATTGATGAAGTCAAAAGGGCAACAAAAGACTTTTTCGAGCAGTAAAAAGGCTACAATCCCAAAATCAAAAAGGCTACATCAGAGAGCCTAAAAGAGCCTTTTCGGAATTTGACAAAAACGGCTAGAAGCATTGATTTTATTGTATTTCTAGCCACTTTAAAGGCAAGCCCCATGTCCTAATATGTAGGATATGGAAGGATATATATAAAGGGGTATGAGTAGTTGCTACACATAAAAATTATAAGATATAAAATTAAATATAGAATCCTTTTTGATAGTGGTAACTACTCCATACCACCGTAACAGAAAGGAATTAGATAAAATGTCAGTAAATTATAAACGTAACCTAAGTAAAACAGAAATGTGCAGAATGTACCATAATATGTATGATAGATGCTATAGTCCAGCTTACCATGAAAGAAGTCCGCAGTATAAAGATTGTGAAATGTGTCCAGAGTGGTTAGATGATAAAAATAATTTCTATGATTGGGTACTGGAAAACTATTATACTATTGATAAAGAACAGATCGACCTTGATAAAGATATTCTTGTAAAAGGCAATAAGATATATTCCCCAGATACTTGTATCTTTGCGCCACATTCAATAAATACATACTTTGAGAACCTGACAAGGGAACCAGTGTATTTACAGAAATTAAACAAATATCGCATGGATATATGGGTAGAAAACAGAAATGTAAATATCGGATATTATGATACAGAAGAAGAAGCAAAAAAAGTATTCATGCGCCACAAAGAAGCATTGATATTAGCGAAAGCCGATTTATACCATGATAGAATCCCCAGAGCGTTATACAATGCAATGGTAAATTGGAAGATGGAATTATCAGACTGGAATAAATAATACAACTGAATATTCGGAGCGTGTCAGTAAAAGGCACGTTCCACACCAAAAATATATAGGAGATTAAACAATATGATAGCAAATATGAAAGCATTTGGATATATGGACGAACAGGACGCTAACAGCGAATTAAAACGGAATCTTACAGAAGTAAAGAGGGCTGCAGAGCTATTATTGAATCTGATAGATTTATCAATGAATAGAATCCAGTTTGAACCTGGGGAAATTGATAAATTCATAACACTAAGGCAAGCCATATTAGATTTTAGGAGTGTTGAAGTAAACCCCGGCACACCGCAGAGCATAGTTATTGATCCTGATAATATGGAGAGCCTACAAGAAGTATATGGAGCCGTCACGGATGCTTGTAGGAACAGAGTTATAAATGATATGATTAGAGATACCGTTATAAAGGTAAAAAAGAGTAGTAGTAAAAATAAATCTAATGATATTCAGGAACAGAGCAAAGGCAAGCTGAAAAAAGCACTTGACCTAATAAATGAAGCACAAGCACTAAGTAATTAAACGTACACTTTTAAAACAGGGGTACAAAACGTACCCCACCATATAAAGGATTGATTATCATGAAAAGAGAGCAGGAGAAAAAGGAGATAGAAGATATGGAGAGTAGGAGAGTCACCAGTAACACGATTGAATTTACAAAGTATGCGCCTTTAGATCAGGATTACAGTAAAAAGGAACTGGCAGAAATTTATAAAAAGATTATCACTGATATAAACAGTGGTAAAAGATAATCAATTCATACAGAAAGGACATAAAACCATGAATATATTAACTTCAGAAGATTTACAGAATATATTAAAAATAGGCGAAAGACAAGCTAAAGCACTAATGCGAACCAAAGGCTTCCCATCATGCAAGATCGGCAGAGAGTACAGAGTAACAGAATCGGCATTGCAACAGTGGCTAGACAATACAAAATCCGTCAAATTGGATTACAGTAAATGTTAGGGGGTACATATGGCAGGATATAAAGATATGCTAGAAAAGACCATTAAAAAAATTGAACTTGATGAACGTGAAAAGCAAATAAACCATGAATTAAACATAGCTCATGTAACACACAACAACAGAGCCATAAATGAGCTAGAACGTCAAAAAGACGCATTATCACTTGAAAGGCAGCTTGTAGAAAATCTGTACTAAAAATGCACTATTCCACCATAAACAAAAATAGTCTGTACCTTTAGGAACACACCACACCATAGACTGTAAACCATTGAATATATAGGTATTTGCTACTGTAAACACTATCAGAAGTCCAGCAGATACCTATATTATTTTTGTGTGAAGTGGCATATTTTTAATAGTTTTAACTATATTAAATTGTTTTAACTATTGCAATTTGTGAAATTTCTATAATTTACCGAACATAAACAAAAATGTTTAATATTACTTGTAAAGTCCTGAAAGCATTGATTTTCCTAGCTTTTTTTGATGTTTTATTGATTTACTGGCAGATCATATAATCCGCCTGAAAAGTCCTAGAACCCTTGTAAATAAAGGCTTTTATCGAACACCGCTTATTTTTATACAATTCACCATTTAATATTGAATTGTCAGACAATTAAAAGTATCAGAAAACCTTGAAAAATAAGGCTTTTTGATGCTTTTTCTTTTCCCAGAATACATATATACCGAACTATCATTTTTAAATGTACACTTTTAAAATATTCGGATGGCAGCAGGACACATGAACCATTGAAAAGTATTGATTTTCCTAATGATTTGTGATGTACTGGCAGACCTACACAATATATATCTTGATATGCTCCGAACCGATGCCGAACAGTCCTAAAAGTGACGTTATAGAAAAAAGTCCTAAAATAGTATTGACATTTATATGGTACCATGTTAATATAATAGTAACAAATCTAACGGTCGTTACAATTAGGACTATTAAAAGAAAGAAGGTTATGTTATGGAATATGGATATTGCAGAATCAGCACACCAAAACAGAATATTGATCGTCAAGTCAGGAATATACAATCAAATTATCCGGCAGCAGTCATTATAAAGGAAGTTTACACAGGTACCAAATTTCAGGGCAGAAAAGAACTTGATAAACTATTAAAGACTGCAAAACCAAACGACACTATTATATTTGATTCAGTGTCCAGAATGTCCAGAAATGCAGATGATGGCTTTTCCTTATATGAGCGATTATATAATGACGGTATCAATCTTGTGTTCCTGAAGGAGCCACACATCAACACAGGCACATATAAAAAGGCATTAGAAAACAATATTACCATGACAGGCACTAATGTAGATTTTATTCTTGAAGGAATCAATAAATACCTTATGGCACTTGCTAAAGAGCAAATTCAGATAGCATTTGACCAGGCGCAAAAGGAAGTTGATGATCTCCATCAGAGGACAAAAGAAGGAATTGAAACCGCTAGATTGAATGGTAAACAGATTGGACAGCCTAAAGGTACAAAATTAGTCACGAAAAAATCAATCAAAGCAAAAGAGCAGATAAAGAAATATAATAATTCCTTTAATGGTTCCTTAACCAATGAGGACACATGGAAACTGATTGGAATATCCAAGACAACATTTTATAAGTATAAAGAGGAATTACTTGCAGAGATCCAATAATTAAAAATACACATTTAAAACCAAAGTGGACTACTAATAAATAGAAGTCCACTTTTTATTTATGGTAGTAGTCATATATACCAGCTCATCAGCAGGACACATAAACCGCTACAAGCATTTTTATTTATCTCATTGTGCAATTATACGTTATGTGTTCCTGATAATCGCATACAGAGCCTTTATATAAAAAATGACGGTACCAGCCTACTACAACCAGCACCGTCTGAAGGTAAGCTAACTTACCAACCAACACATATATTATAATCGAATCTCACGTTGTTATCAATCTTTAATATCTACTTCTTTTTGTATCAAGTCGCAGATCATACTATTTACAGAATTATATTTATCTGTACTGGACACATAATCTTGCATTTGTTCTTTCCAACCTTTAGGAACTCGAACACGAATATTATCTACATTATTTTTATCATATTGTTTACTTGCTTCTATCTTGCTTTTATATAAGCCTGAATCTGTTTTTAGACTATCATCTGCTTTTTTTGGCATTTATCGGCACCACCTTTCTGTATATCTTATTATAACATGGTACCATTGAAAAATCAAGTTATATTTAGCGGTGCAGGTACTACCCCGGAACAGGGCAGCATCCACTAATATATAATGCCTTGAATTGTGTGTATGTACTATAGAACTTTACCAAATAAAACATAGTCAATAATAATTAGAATATTTGTCATGAATCGAAGTGCAGAAGGATACATTGCCTTTGTTTGTTCAATGCAATCAAATTTGAACTTTTGATAGTCTTTAGGTGTCATATTCTGTACTTCTATAACAAGATCAGTTATTGTTGGTATGTTTTCAAGAAAAAAATCGAACTCTGTCATTTTTACCTACCTTACATCTTAATTATAGTTATGATTACATCTGAAGGACAATAACAAATACATTATCTCTTGATAATCTGTATTCATGTGCAAACGCATCAGCTTCAGAGCGGCTTTTAAAATGTCGCTCGTCAATGATAGTACTTTCAAATATATCAATGGCTACAACGATCACTTTAAAGAATGGAACATATACAAGCATTAAATTCACCTTCTTTCTATATGATAATAAATTCAAGGATTGTATTGCTTACCTTGTAGTTATATGGTACCATAGAAATATAAGAATGTCAACATTATTTTTTGTATTTTATATTGTTAAAACTATACAAAATACAATCATAATATTTGTACAATTTTTAATAGTTTAAACTATATAAAATGCTTTACTTTTATATGGTACCATGATATAATAAATACAGTTAAATAATACACTTTAAAAACCAACCAACTACTACTAAATACAATGAAAGAGAGGTAAGCAACATGGCAAAGAAATTGAACAACTACAGAAGGACAGTACAGTATTTACAGAAGATTTATAACTTAATCAATCAGGAATATTTCAACAATGAATTGGAAGAAATCACATTGACAGTACAGGAAAGCGTCAGATCATACGGTCATGTATCAGTTAGTAACACATGGTTTACAGATGATAAAGCTATGAAAGAACTGAATATATCAGCTAACTACCTGAGAAGGGATATAACAGAAGTAGTTACCACATTGATTCATGAATGTAGTCATATCTGGAATATGCAGCACGATATAAAAGATACAAGCAACGGTTACATATACCACAATAAACGATTCAAAAAGACGGCTGAAGAAATGGGTAAAATACAGATTGACCGCCACGACAAATACGGCTGGACAATAAGCACACCGACAGAAGAAACAATAGATTTTTGTATCAGGAACGGACTAGAAGATATTCAGATCGGCAGACAGGACAGCTTTTCATTTGGTGGATTTACAGGCGGTACAAGCGGAAACGGCACACCGATAGCACCAAAGACAAGAAAACCGTCAAGCACAAGAAAGTACATTTGCCCGTGTTGCGGTAACTCATTCAGAGCAACAAAAGAAATAAACGTGTTGTGTATGGATTGCAACGAACAATATATAGTAGCTGAATAGGATATACAGAGGGTAGCAGTCAAAAGATTGCTACTCTTTTTATGCGTACCCCCGGCAGTAGGATATAAAGACATGGGGGTATATTACATAATTAAAATCTGAATGCTTTTCGCCAAAGTCCCTAGCTGATGTACGCACATATCAAGGCTATTTTTGAAACCACCGAACTATCCCCCCATCATTATATTTTCACTCATAGCAATACTGGATTTTTTACCCCGATAAAATTTCGACAATTATTTATAGTTTTAAATATATATAATATTTTTTATTATTTGATATTGATAAATTTATTTAAAAGTGTTACAATCATTTAAAACCATATAAAATAGTTTGAAAGAGGTGGAACACATGGCAATCACTATTAGCATTGCTTTACAAAAAGGCGGTGTCGGGAAAAGCACAACTGCCCAGGCATTAGCAAGCACACTAGGATTCAAACATAAAAAGGTATTGCTTATTGATATGGATAGTCAGGGTAATGTTACATATTCTTCAGGAGCAGACGATCCAGCGCATACTATTTTTGATGTATTGGGGGAGGACTGCGGAGCCGATGAAGCATTGATACATTGCAAGTATTATGATTTACTGGCAGCAGATACATACTTGACTAATATTGAAATGTCCGAAAATGTTGAACCTACACTTTTAAAAAATGCACTTGAGCCTATTAAGGGTAGTTATGATTTTATAATAATCGACACGCCCCCGGCACTAGGTAACTTGTCTTTTAATTCTTTAGTGGCTAGTGATTATGTGGTGATACCTGCGGAGCCTAGACCATTTGCATTACAAGGATTAGGAAAGCTACATGATACTATTGTAACTGTCAGAAATAGCCTAAATCCGGCTTTACAAGTGTTAGGCATACTTTTAATCAAATACAGTAATAGAACCGTCTTAAATCGGGATATAAAGACCATGATAGAAGAATATGCGGAACAGATGCAGACGGTAGTATTTAACACCAGTATCAGAGAGGGGATAGCCGTAGCTGAAGCACAGACTGTCAGAGAGCCACTAATTGACTATGCAAAAAGCAGCAAGCCTAATATTGATTATAAAGCCTTTACAACTGAATTATTGCAGAAGATAGGAGAGTGATAGCATGGCAAAAGGGTTTTCAAAAAACAATCCTTTAGATAAATTATCAGGTACAAGCGCACCTAAAAATACAGAGGTGCAAAAAGAACCCTCGGCAGCAGTCGAACCCAAACAGACGGAGCCGGAACAAAAGCAAGAGAAGCCACAGAACACACAAAAGCGAAAAGTAGGCAGACCAAAGACCAAAGACATTAAAAATACTTGCAAAAATATCAATGTAGCCGTGCCGATCACGCTACTTGACAAGTGGGAAGATATAAAAATCGTTCATGGTAGCAATCTGACAGAGTACATTACAAAGCTGATTGAAAAAGATATGAACGCTAACTATGAACATTATAAAAGTATTGCCGATAGTTTAAAAAATATTTAATAGTTTTAATTATTTCATATATTTTGAAATATTGTTTATTAGTGTAATACATATATAATACAATGTAGTGTATTACACTATTTTTATATCTTGACTTGTAAATTTATCTATGCTATCATGTAATACATATAAAATACATAGTAGTGTATTACAGAAAGGCGGTTATATTATGGCAGATGGCAAAGAACTGAAACCAAAATCATTTAGGATTGATGATGAAACAGCGGAAAAATTCAAGGAAATATCAAACACTATCGGCGGTAATCAGCAGGAAACACTTGCAAAACTCATTGAAGCATTTGAATTTCAGTCCGGTAAAGCTATATTGACCGAAAAGAAAGCAGATATAGAGCAATTTGAAAAGTATATCACTGCTATTACTCGTATGTTTATGGGAAGTTTGGAAGATAACCAGAACATAACCGAAACAGTACGGACAGAGTTTGACGCACTTTTAAAGTCGAAAGATGCTACTATTCATGATTTACAAGAAAAATTGACCGTAGCAAAGCAATTAAAAGAAGATGCTACACTGAAAGCCAGGACACACGCAGACGAAAACGCAAGATTAAATGAAGTGATCGACAGCCTGAATAATGAATATAACTCCAAAATGGACGATATGCAGTCTATGTTATCTGACAAGGACAGTCTAAATAAAGCCTTGACGGATTCATGTAATGACCTTAAAGCAAAAATCGAGGGCATGAGAGAAGCTGCGGAACAGTCTGCGGTACTCCGTGGGGAACTGGATCAGCTAAAGAAAGAGCATGAAAAAGTTATCCGGGAACAATCAGACCTAAAAAAGCAGATGCAGCAGGAACAGACTTCGCATGAAAGAACTGTATCAGACCTAAAGCAACATGAAGCGGATGCCTTGGAACGTCTGAAGGAGCAATTACAACTTGCACAGGATAAAGCTATATTGCAAATTGAAAAATCATATCAGGAACAGATGCAGAAGCTAAAAGCCGATAAGCAAACAGAGGTTGACAAGTACCAACAGAAATATTTTGATTTACTGGAACAGATGAAAACCCAAACGGCAGCAGTCGAACAAAATTAAAAATACACTTTTAAAAGTACTCTTTACCAGATGGAGCAATCCCCCGGTAGAGGGTATTTTTTGTCTATGAAATATGCCTTTTATTTAATGTCATAATACTATGGTTATTAAGCGTTATTTGCCCCAAATTCGGCTTGAAATGCCTTTAGGGTAGATTTATATGCCCTGCGGTCAAAACGTCTGAAAATCGCCTATATACGCTTATTTACGCAATGTAGAACGCTTGATTTTTATATCGAATATATGTTTACCCTATGTTCTGTCAGAACAAAGGGTATGTCCTGTGAGAACATTTAACTATACTCAATGAACTATACTAAGTGAACTATACTCAATCAATCTATCTTGATAGAGTGAGCGAGTGAGAGCAGCAGGACAAGACCGCCCATCACAGCCCCGGAACTGCTATCCACACGCCGCAAAGCCTTATTTTATCATTGAAGTAACAATTTATTACTTCAGGAAATTTCAATTTGTTACTTCAAGAAGTAATAATTTGTTCATTCAGGAAGTAACGATTTGTACCCCTAAATAGAATCATAGAAATAAAGCCACTTTGTTATATTCAATCAATCTATCATTCTGATGGATTGACGGAAAAACAACACAACAAAAAAAACAACTTGTAAACAAGTTAAAACTATGCTACAATATTTTGTATATTTCAGTTTTAGAAAGGGGCTATATTGTGGGAAACGATAAAAGAAAACTGATAGGTGTTAGAGTAGATGAAGATACCCATAAGCAGATGAAGCTATACACAGTAGAAAAAGGTATCACAATTCAAGATTACCTTATGGAATTGATTAAAAAAGATATGGAGCAACATAAACAAAAAGGGAGTGTGTAAAGTATGGCAGATAATAAAATCATAGTCCAGCTTGCCAGTCCTGAAAGAAAATATGTAAAAGTGTACCATGATTTTCTTGATAATTCTTTTTTGTCGGTAGAAGAACAGATGATTTTTATTGCACTGAAATCTTATATTGATTTTAGGGAAGACAGCGGAGAAGCGTTCCCAAGCGTTGATACCTTATGCAGAAGAGCTAAAATGTCAAAGCCTAGGACGATAAAGGCAATAAACAATCTAATCAAAAAGGGAATAGTTAAAAAGGTGCAAAGGGGATTGACGAAAACAAACCTTTACACATTATCAGATTATCCTACAATGTGGGCTTGTGATAATGTGGAAGATGTGAAAGCAATCGCAGATAATCAAGGTGTGAAACCTTTAACACCAGCGGAGCATATCGCAGAACTGGAAAGAATGGGCTATACAGTAC
>OFHA01002192.1_pt1 | contig 11857 bp, 10 predicted proteins | sample 1521891 | NCBI WGS metagenome assembly OFHA01 (sample SAMEA3504089, study PRJEB24116) | mouse gut metagenome | biome: mouse gut; feature: mouse-associated habitat; material: faeces | place: Denmark | collected 2011 | reverse complement strand
GCTATGGATAAAGAGAAAATTATCGTAATCACAATATCGGGCAGAGGCGACAAGGACTGTGCCGCTATTGCACGCTACAGAGGGGAGGATATCCATGAGTAATATCAGAAAAGCATTTGAAAACGGGAAAGCGTTTATTCCATTTATCACCTGCGGGGATCCGGATTTGGAAACCACGAAGGAAATCATCCGTAGCATGGCTGCAAACGGCGCTGACTTAATTGAACTGGGAATTCCCTTTTCCGACCCCACTGCAGAAGGTCCAATCCTCCAGAGTGCCAGCCTGCGCGCCCTAAAGGGCGGCGTCACCACCGACAAAATATTCCAGATGGTAAGGGAATTGCGGGAAGATGCCTGCGCTCCTGTAAACCTGCCCATGGTATTTTTGACCTATGCTAATGTAATCTTTTCTTACGATGCGGAAAAGTTTATCCGTAGCTGTTCAGAAATCGGGATAAACGGGCTGATCATTCCGGACCTGCCCTTTGAGGAAAAAGGAGAATTTAGCGATATCTGCCAGAAATACGATGTGGCCCTTATTTCTCTGATTGCCCCCACCTCCGCAAACCGGACTGCCATGATTGCCCGAACAGCACAAGGTTTTGTTTATATTGTATCCAGCCTGGGAGTATCCGGCACTGACACCAAATCCGATACTGATATTTCTTCCCTTGTAGAGCTGGTGCGGGAAAACACATCCCTTCCCTGTGCAGCAGGTCCCAGCGTTTCGACCCCTGGACAGGCGGCCATGCTGGCCCAACATGCGGACGGCATTATGACAGACGCCGCCATCATAAAATTAATTGAAAAGCATGGAAGGGACGCTGCCGCTCCGGTAGGCGAATATGTAAAAAGTATGAAAGAGGCCCTGCTGTGTGTCTGACAAACAAACGCCGACACGCTTCGCGAATCGGCTTATTGTAATTAAATATACCCGGAAGGAAAATCATGATCCTTCCGGGTACTCTCACTTATAACCACTATATTATTATTTTATAATCTCTTAAGCAGTTCTTCTCTCTGTGCCTCATAGCCGGGCTTTCCAAGAAGGGCAAACATATTCTTCTTATAGCTCTCCACACCAGGCTGATTGAAAGGATTCACTCCAAGCAGGTATCCGCTTACACCGCAGGCGAATTCAAAGAAGTAGAACAGTTCTCCTAAATAGAATTCATTCACTTCGGGAATCGTCACCATGAAGTTGGGGACCTGTCCGTCTGTGTGTGCAAGGATTGTGCCGTTCATTGCGCTCTTGTTGACGAAATCAACACTCTTGCCTGCAAGATAATTCAACCCGTCAAGGTCCACAGCTTCCTCCTGTAAGATGATTTCCTCTCTGCTGGTTTCAATATTGATAACAGTCTCAAACATATTTCTGGAACCGTCCTGGATAAACTGGCCCATAGAATGCAGGTCAGTGGTCAGGTCAACACTTGCAGGGAAGATACCCTTCTGGTCTTTTCCTTCACTTTCACCGTAAAGCTGTTTCCACCATTCAGAAACAAAATGTACACTGGGTTCATAATTTGCAAGAATTTCAATTCCTTTGCCTTTCCTTAAAAGGATATTGCGCAGTGCCGCATATTTCACTGCGTCATTTTCTTCAAAAGGAGCTTCTAAAGCTGCCTTGCGTCCAGCCTGCGCGCCTTCCATCAGTTTGTCAATGTCTGCGCCGCTTACTGCAATGGGAAGCAGGCCCACGGCTGTAAGAACAGAAAAGCGTCCGCCTACATCATCGGGAACCACAAAGCTTTCATATCCTTCTTCCGTTGCCAGATTTTTCAGAGAGCCCTTTGCCTTGTCCGTGGTTGCATAGATTCTCTTTGCAGCTTCTTCCTTGCCGTATTTCTTTTCCATCATTTCCTTAAATACACGGAATGCAATGGCAGGCTCCGTGGTGGTGCCGGACTTACTGATCATATTGATGGAGAAGTCCCTCTCTCCGATCACATCCATCAAATGTTTGATATAAGTAGAGCTGATGGAGTTACCCACAAAATAAATTTCAGGGGTTTTTCTTACCTCTTTGCTGACGGTGTTGTAAAAGCTGTGTCTTAAAAATTCAATTGCAGCCCTTGCACCCAGATAAGAACCGCCGATTCCGATTACAAGAAGGACTTCCGAATCACTCTGGATCTTGGCAGCCGCCTTCTTGATCCTGTCAAATTCTTCCTTGTCATAATCTACAGGCAAATCGATCCAGCCAAGGAAATCATTGCCTGCTCCTGTTTTGGAAACCAGCAGATCCTTTGCATCCATAGCCAGCTTTTTCATGGATTCCACTTCGTGGTCCTTTACAAAACAGGCAGCTTTGGAATAGTCAAATGTTACTTTGTTCATAATATCCGCTCCTTTTTATAAAATGATTTTTCTTAACCAATCCGTATTTAGTGTAACAAATGCATATGGGTTTTTCAAGAATTTAAAGCATTTCTTTCTTATAAACTGCCCTCTCGCCGCCTATAAACTTTCCTCTGGTCCTGGCACACACCAAATGGGCCTGTCCAATCCTTTTTGTTGCAGTGCGGACAGGAACCGCCACCTCGTCAAGGTGCATGCCAATCAGAGTATCTCCAATGTCCATCCCAGCCTGTGCCTTTATATGCTCTACCGCTGCCGGGTGGGCAAATCTTTCATAGGCTGTAGTTCCGAAAGAACCGCCGGCTTTAGGCTGGGGCACCACATTGACTACCGGAATCCTCTCCCGTCTGGCGAGCTCTCTTTCTATAATAATTGCACGGTTGAGATGTTCACAGCATTGGGCGGCCAGATACAGCCCGTTTTTCCTGACCACTTCATAGATCCCTTCAAAAACAGCCGCCGCAGTCTCTAAACTGGAGGAAGTGCCAATCCTTTCCCCTGTAACCTCACTGGAGGAACATCCCACCACCAGAATATCCCCTTCCGATAAACAAGCCTGGGCCAGCAGTTCTTCTGCTGCCTGCCCGGCCTGCCTTTTTACCTCTGCAAGAAATATTTTTTCCATTTTCATTCCTTCTTTCTGCCATCGCGCTGAAAAATTCCGGTCTGTTCTTTTAACAGCACAGACTAAAAGCGCATAAATCAACCTGCTTCTTCTCCGGTGGCTGTGGGAATAAGGGCTCCTGCTTTTTTGTCCCAGACAATTGTTTTCTCCTCCCCGGCTTTCCACCAGAAAAATTCCCTGACATCGCCATATTTTACGCAGGTTTTCATGCCTTTATCCGACCGGATGCTGCATTTGTTCAGAACGCCCTCCTGCCAGTATAGATCAATTTCCCCGGCGCCCTGAAGGCGGAGTCCTTTTATACTGCCGCTGCCCCATGCTTTTGGAAGCGCAGGCAGAAGTACGATCCGCGACAGCGTGCTCTGCACCAGCATTTGGGCAATGGCCGCCGTGACACCGAAATTTCCATCTATCTGGAAGGGCGGATGCTTGTCGAACAGATTATCATAGGTGGAACCGGCAAAAAGCTTTTCTATATTTTCATAAGCCTTCTCCCCATCCCAGAGTTTCGCATAGTGGTTGATAATCCAGGCCCTGCTCCATCCCGTATGGCCGCCGCCGGACGCAAGCCTGCGTTCCAGTGTCACTTTGGCCGCCTGTGCCAGTTCCGGTGTACCGTCCACGGAAATCTGTTCTGACGGATACAAACCATACAGATGGGAAATGTGGCGGTGCCCCGGTTCCAGTTCTTCAAACTCCTCCGGCCACTCCATAATATTTCCCTGTTTTCCTATCCGGGTAGGTATCAGCTTATTTTTTGCTTCCTTTAACTGTTCATTTAAATCATCCTCCACCCCCAGCACCTGCGCCGCTTCAATACACTGGTCAAACAGATCCCGTAGAATCTGGTTATCCATTGTTACCCCGTAGATATTGGCTCCCTTTTGCCCATTAGGGAGAATAAATGTATTTTCCGGTGATACAGAAGGACAGGTCACAAGATTCCCTTTATACTCCACCAGAAAATCCAAGAAAAACAATGCTGCCTCCCGCATAACCGGGAAACTTTCTTTCAGGAATTCTATATCCTGTGTGTACAGATAATGAGTCCACTGATGGGTGCAAAGCCATGCCGCCCCCATGACCCAGTAGGAACCGGGATTCCAGTGGTCCTGCACCACCGTATCGCCGTGTATATCTGTATTGTGATGGCACACAAATCCTCTGCATCCATACATGATGCGGGCCGTCTTGCGTCCGTTTGGAACCATCTTTTTGATTATGTCAAACAGCGGCATATGACATTCCGGCAGATTGCAGACCTCTGCAGGCCAGTAATTCATTTCCGTATTGATATTGATTGTGTATTTGGACTCCCACGGAGGCAGCATATCCGGGTTCCAGAGTCCCTGTAAAGTAGCCGGAAGGCCTCCCGGACGGCTGCTGGAAATCAGCAGGTAGCGTCCATAATCAAAATACAGTTTAGCCAGCCCTCTGTCTGCCTGCCCTTTCTTTGCCTCTGCTATCCTTCTGTCCGTAGGGATTTTGTCAAATCCGGCAACATTCTCCAAATCGAATTCCACCCTGCCGTACAACTGGCGGTAGTCCTCCACATGTCCTGCCAGCAGGTTCTCCCAGCCTTCCCGCCCCGCACACTGGAGCTTATCCAGGATAGACGGCTCCAGCATGGCTTCCGTCACATGGTAAGAAGTCCCTGCACAGAAATAAAGAGTCACATCATCCGTATCCTTCACCACAAGATGCTCCCCGATCACCTGCACATTTCCGGTCTGTACATCTGCCACTAACATCATGGAAAAGTCAAATCCGCCTTTTCCCAGATTTCCATACAAACAGATCCCTCTGGTCCCAGCCTTCTTCACACCGTCAAAAAACCGCTGTCTTTCCAGCCTTGCCGTAAACTGAATCTTTCCGCCTCCCTCTGCCCTGAAACGCATTGCCATCACATCATGGGGCTTTGAGATAAATATTTCCCGGCTGTAAAGAGTTGTGCCGCAGGTAAACTTCTGCCTGTATACGGCCTCGTCCAAATCAAGTTCACGGGAATAATTCTCCGGGTTTTCCAGACCTGTAAACTGGAAATAAATATCTCCCAGCGTCTGATAAGGATGCATACTGTTTGGGCACCCTGACATGGCCAGCTTCATCAGCCTCTCCGCTTCCCCGATCTCCCCGCCAAAAATTAGTTCCCTGATTTTGGGAAGCATTTGCCTGGCATCGGGATTATTCCTGTCCACCCTGCCCCCATACCACATAGTTTCCTCATTCATCTGAAGATGTTCTTCCGCCACACCCCCAAACACCATTGCTCCCAGCCTGCCATTGCCAAGGGGAAGTGCCTCCTCCCATTGGCCGGCTGGCTGCCTGTACCATAATTTACCCATATACCTGTCTCCCTATTTTTATTCCCGCAGGCAGCAAATCAGTCAGTCTTGTCTGCGCAGATATCGGACGGCTGCTGCGGGGTTGTTGACTAATTATAATATGCATTTTTTCAAAACACAATCTGTCTTCTGAATATCTGTTTTTGATTTTTCTTGTAACATTTGTCACCAAAAAACATCCTTAAAGGGAATTATCAGATAATTTTCTAATATTTATTAATTTTTTCTCTAATGTTAATATACTAATATGCCGATAACCTTCTATATTATATCTTTACAATATTATTTTCATACTGAGACTCGTAAACAATTAGTCTAAAGGCTTTTGTCTTTGACTACGTGAAATGTTTCGGGGGGGCACGGATGCTTTCAGTAAAAACTAATTTAGCCGCATGGAATGCGGCCCGACATTCAAAAACAAACGTCAAAACACAGAGTACTCTGACCGAGAGGTTATCTTCCGGCTACAAGATCAACCGGGCGGCGGATGATGCCGCAGGGCTTTCCATTTCTGAGAAAATGAGAAGGCAGATACGGGGGCTTACCCAGGCGTCAGCCAATGCCCAGGACGGTATTTCCATGGTTCAGTCCGCAGAAGGCGCACTCAATGAGATTCATGAAATGCTGCACAGGGCCAATGAGCTGGCTGTCAAAGCTGCAACCGGTACCTTAACAGACAATGACCGTTCTTTAATTGATCTTGAGATCCAGCAGATCAAGAATGAAATCAACAACACATCCAAATATACTGTATTCAATGAGCGCAGACTATTTCCGGATGGCGGATATTCACCCATGTCAACTTCCGGCATGGAGAATTATGAGTATAAGATGACCATTGATTTTGCAAATCAGTCTGTATCGGTGGACGGTTTATCAGCCAATACAATGTCCCGGGCAGGCGTTGCTGTCAGCAGCGGAAGCGCTCTGGCGGATAAGATTGCAAATACACTGGTTCCCAATGCCGTTAATTCCATCTTTCAGGCTTTTCCATCTTTTGCGGCGGCACAGGGGAATACACAGATCAGCTTGGCATTAAATATCTCTTTTATAGACGGTCCCGGCAATACCTTGGCTCTTGCCGGATTCAGGTACAGCTATGGCGGCGGCCCGGCATACTCTATGTATCTTAAAGTAGATGCTGCCGACTTCAATGATGCTGACGCAAGCGGAACGGGATCACGGGCAGAGGTTCTTGAATCTACCATCACACATGAACTGATGCACACGGTTATGCAGTATAACCTGACGGACGGCATGAGCGGAAGATTTGGGGAAAAATATCCCACCTGGTTCACAGAAGGAACAGCACAGCTCGCCGGAGGCGGATTCACTACCGGCTGGAACAATGAACTGCTTCTTTATGCAGAACGGCTGACCGATAAAAATGATAACAGCCAGGACGGAAATATCAGTAATTATTTAAAGAAATTCAGTGTAACCGGCAGACCTTACGGACATGGCTATCTTGCCTCTGCCTATATTGGCTATCTTGCAAATATCAAAGATGGCGGTTCAAAAGATGTAACAGGTCCCAATATTGCTCATGGAATGGATTTAGTTTTTAAGGATCTTCTTGCCGGCAAAAAATTAAACAATGCCATTTACGACCGGACAGGAATGACAGAATCCCAGATCAGAGGATTATTTAGCGTTGGTGAGGCAAACCTGACTGAATTTGTCAGAAAACTGGCATATGAATCCAAAGACGGCGCTGGTTCAATCATCTATCCCAGCTTATCAGACGGGGGCGCAGGAACCCCTGGTTATGCCGGTAATAATTTTATGATCGACCCCAGCCAGATCTCCTATGATTTTTCATTGGGGGCAGCCAATGTACCTATCCAGGTAGGCGCAGAGGCCGGGCAGCATATTGACATAAACTTCTATCAAATGAGCGCCGCTGCCCTGGGGCTGGGAGAGATGAATGTCCGGACAACGCAGGATGCAGACGATGCTATCAACTTTGTTAAAAATGCAATTATTTATGTAAGCAATGTGAGAAGCTATTATGGTGCGATCCAAAACCGTCTTGAACATACCATAGCCAATCTGGACAATGTCGTGGAAAACACCACTACAGCAGAATCCCGCATCAGGGATACGGATATGGCGGAGGAAATGGTTAAGTGTTCCAATAACCAGATTCTTTTACAGGCAGGTCAGGCTATGCTGGCACAGGCTAACCGCCAGTCAGATATTATTCTGGGGCTTTTAAACGGTTAACGGCATTTGAGAAAGGAGCATAAATGGGAGAAATTGTAAAAGTAACCTGCTCCTCATGCAGAGCAGACTGGCAGTGCATAACCGGATGTGGAATCATGCATGGGACTTTAGAAGCCGTAGCTGCTATCTATCCGGAAGCTACCCGGAAAGAAATCAAAGAGTGTGTGGGAGATACTATGTTTCCTGTATATGATTTTGGATTCCATCTGTCCCATTGCAAACATTGCAGCAGCATAACAAGTGTTCCTATATTGAAGCTTCCAGACAATCACAGGGAATTCATTGGAAACTGCGGCAAGTGCGGGCATCCCACAGAACTTATTGAAAGCCCGGAAAGTACTCCATGTCCCGCATGTCACAAAGAGACTCTTTCCGTAAGGGAAAACGGAATGTGGGATTAAAAGATTTAGATTTTATTTTTAGGATGATATCCCCGTAAAAATCTTTTACCGATTCTTACGGGGATCATTTTATTATGACAAACGCCGCCACATTTCACGTGACAGCGTTTGTTTTAAATCAGTTTATATCATGCCTTCTTTCAGCACATCGTGATCCCGCAGTATTTTCTCCACCACAGTTCCTTTCACCACACGCAGGATTGGCTTTTTCAGTGCGTTTAATGGTCCCGGCAGTTCGATCTCCAGAGGGGACTTGCCGTCCATGAGCTTAACGCTGCTATCCAGCAGTTCCCGTATATCGTAAACACTTCCCCAGACTTCCGGCACGCCCCGGTCTACGCCCAGCAGTCCGTACACAGCTTCCATGGCAGTCCTTACGGAATACTCGGTAGTAAATACAGTATCCCTTGGTGTTTCCGCAAACTGTCCCAAGAATGCAAAGTTTACGCATCCGTCAGGAATGACATCAGGACGGTCCCCCTTTGTTCTTGGCATGAAGAATGCCGTGATGTAGGGCATCATAGTAGGAACGCATACCGCACTGTTTTGTGCCAGCTCCGGTATATCCTCCACAGGCACCCCAAGATGGTAAAGCCATTCCTGTGTAATTTCCATACCAGTACACTCCCTCATGGGCTTCTTGATGAAATCTCCTGGAACATCTGTAAATAATCCGTATACCCAGACACATACCTTATCTTTATCCTGTTCCTTAAACTGTCCCTGTCTGTTGATTGTCCAGCTCATCAGCCAGCTTGAATCCATACAGCTTACGATACCTCCGGTAACCACACGGCCGCTTTTGGGGTCACGTTTACAGATGTCCGTGATATAGGGAATAATTTTATCATCCAGTGTGGTGACAGTTGCAGATTCCCAATTTGTCTTTGCTACATCTGAACAGAACTTTTCCGGACGGCCAAAGGCAGGGTCCTGTTTCGCAATATTCTTCCACAGGCTCCAGCATCCGCTGGTTCTGACTTCCGCATCCCCGTTGGGCGCGTGATTCTGGTCCCCATAAATGGTGCCTTCGGTACAGCTTCCGTTGGTCACGAATACAAGGTCGTTTTCGGTAAGCATGATCCCCTTTTCCACACCTTTAACTTTACATTCAATTGCCTTCGCAACCTTCTTTCCGTTTTCGAACTCAAAGATCACATTGGTCACTTCCGTATTAAACTGGAAATCCACGCCTGCTTCCTCAAGGTATTTCTGCATAGGAAGAATCAGCGATTCATACTGGTTGTATTTGGTAAATTTCAGGGCGCTGAAGTCGGGAAGCCCTGCAATATGATGGATGAATCTCTGGAAATAAAGCTTCATCTCAAGGGCGCTGTGCCAGTTTTCAAATGCAAACATGGTTCTCCAATATAACCAGAAAGTAGAGTTAAACACTTCATCGTCAAAAACATCTTCAATGGTCTTGTCATATAGATCTTCGTCCTTCGTCATGAATAACTTCATGATTTCCATGCAGCCCTTCTGGCTTAGATTGAACTTGCCGTCCGTGTGTGCATCTTTACCACATTTTACCGTTGCACGGCAGAGGGAGTAGTTCGGGTCTTCCTTATTCAGCCAGTAGTATTCATCCAGCACGGAAACACCCGGAGTCTCAAGGGACGGAATACTGCGGAACAAATCCCACAGACATTCAAAGTGGTTTTCCATTTCACGTCCGCCGCGCATGATATATCCTCTGGATGTGTCGTAAATGCCGTCGCAGGCGCCTCCTGCTATATCCATTGCTTCCAGAATGTGAATATGGGAACCCGGCATCTGACCGTCGCGAACCAGGAAACATGCGGCTGCAAGTGAAGCCAGGCCGCTTCCTACGATATAAGCATTTTTATCATCCACGCCTTCGGGCTTTCTGGGTCTTGCAAATGCTTCATAGTTACCATTGGAATAGTAAATCCCTTTGCTGTTTTTTTCGTTTTTGCCTATTTCCGTATTCCGGTACTCCTGCCTGCGTTCTGCTTCCTTTTTCCTGATTTCTTTCTTTTCTGCCTTTTTGTGAGTCTTTGCTGCAACGGCTGCTACACCTGCACCTGCTGCAATGGCCGCCATGCCAAGTCCGATATTCTTTTTTCCTGCCATATTTATTACCGCCTTTCTTTCATTGCTTTTCATTTGTTTTGTTTCATGGCTTTATATTATCCCCTAAAAACATATTTTTCTATTTACAAAACAGGCGGAATGATAAAAAACTTATCATTCCGCCTGTTTTGATAAAATATCTTACTTTTTCACCTGCTCAAAATTCTGGATGGAATTCGTAATATTCCCACGCAGGGCTATGCTCATTTTTTTCACAATTATTTTATAATCGTCCTTCATACCATTGCTGATCCAGTCCAGTATCACGCCCACAAATCCATACTTGTAAAACTCTGCAATAAACGTTTTGTCCTCCCCGGATAAGTCTATCCCCATGCTTTTTTCTTCCACCACGCCTGCAATCAGACCGTAGGTAAGCTTGTAAAGATAATTCTCTATCTTTTCCCTGCTGGTACAGCGGTAAATATTTAAAATAAAGGGTTTGTTTTATTTGTTTGTTTGTTTGTTTTTTGAGACAGAGTTTCTCTGTGTATCCCTGGCTATCCTGGAATTCACATAAGTCTTTTTACCCTGGAGGGCACGCTTGCCGTCTTCCTCGCAAACCCACTCTGCAAGGTCATAGATATCTTTAAAATGATAATAAAAGGACATCCGGCTTATGCCGCAGTCTTTTGTCAGGTCGTTTATCGTTATCTTGTCAATTGTTTTGTGAAGAAGCAGTTTTTTAAGAGATTCCTCCAAGAGAAGCTTTGTCGTATTAGGCATCCCTGTTCCCCCTATAATCTTCCAGCACTTTTTTAGCCTCTGCCACGATTCCGGGGGCCGTTCTGAAAATACTGTATTCACTCATGGCGGGAAGTCCCATGGGCACCCCCTCTTTCCGGTAGTCCATACCGCTGTCCAGGATCATTTTGGCTGATAAATGATAGCTTGTGATGTCGGTCTGGTCAAGGAATTTCTTTATAACGCCGGGCGTGACCCCGGCCCCGGCCATAATCTGCGGACCGTTTATTTCTCGTGAGAGTCCGCACAATTGTTTCAGCAAAGGCATTCCCTTTATGCAGTCACTTTCCTGCCCTGATGTAAGCACTGTGTCAATACCAAGTTCCGCGGCCTGCCTGTACACCGTAAAGGGATCAGCACACACGTCAAAAGCCCGGTGCAGAGTTACCTTCATTTCCCCTGCAATTGTGATCAGTTCTTTCATCTGCTGAATATGCAGGCCGCCATCCTTAGTCAGACAGCCTATTACAACTCCCTGGGCCCCTGCTTTCCCAAACATCTCCACTTCTCTTTTGAGAATTTCAAATTCATGTTCTGTATAAAGGAAATCTCCAAAGCGGGGCCGGAGCAGTACCCGTATTGGTATATCACTGTAACGCCTGATCTCTTCATATAATGCAGGGCTTGGGGAGGTACCCCCAATAATCAGCGCCCCGCACAGTTCCAGCCGGTCCGCGCCGCCCCGGAACGCCGCCATAGCGGAGGCGTAGGAATCCACGCAGCCCTCCAGCAGAGGCTGATTGATGGTATGCAGCTTCATCGCAAAATCTCCTTACTGTTTGCTGTTTTATTGGGATAGAAGCGGAAAACGGGGAACTGCCGGCAGTTCCCCGTTTTTCCAGTTCAGGATTCCTCTTTGCCGCCCCGCATCAGCAGGTACATAACCGCCTTCTGGGCATGGAGCCGGTTCTCCGCCTCGTCGAAAATCTCGGTGGCGTGGCTCTCGAACACATCCGCTGTGATTTCCTCCCCCCGGTGGGCGGGCAGGCAGTGCTGAACCATACAGCCCGGGTTCGCCAAATCCAGCAGCTCCTGATTGATCTGGAAGCCTGTAAACG
>OFHA01002191.1_pt1 | contig 11857 bp, 12 predicted proteins | sample 1521891 | NCBI WGS metagenome assembly OFHA01 (sample SAMEA3504089, study PRJEB24116) | mouse gut metagenome | biome: mouse gut; feature: mouse-associated habitat; material: faeces | place: Denmark | collected 2011 | reverse complement strand
AGAATAACGGCGAGAGCAATGCGGGAGTGGACAGCCAGATCGAATATCTTGAGAACGTAACCACCAGCCTTCATGAATCTGTTATGAAAGTGCGAATGGTTCCCATTGAGAGCGTAGTCAATAAGTTCCCGAGAATGATCCGCGATCTGACCAAGAAGCTGAATAAAAAGATGGAACTGCATATGAGCGGTGAGGAGACGGAGCTTGACCGTACCGTGGTAGATGAGATCGGCGATCCGCTGATGCACCTTCTGCGTAATTCCGCGGACCACGGCTTAGAGAGCGCGGAGATCCGTGCGGAGAGAGGCAAGCCGGAAGTGGGTTCTATTTATCTCGATGCTTACCAGGACGGCAATAACGTTATCATCGAGGTGAAGGATGACGGTAACGGTATCGATGTGGAGAAAGTAAAGGCAAAAGCCATCGAAAGAGGAACCGTCACACCGGATCAGGCGCTCAATATGACGGATAAGGAGATCATAGATCTTCTGTTCCTGCCGAGCTTCTCGACGGCGAAAGAGGTGACGGATGTCTCCGGCAGAGGCGTCGGGCTGGATGTTGTAAAATCCAAGATCGAGATGCTGGGCGGCGAAGTGGAAGTAAAGACAAAACTGGGAGAGGGAAGCACCTGGACCATCAGGCTGCCCCTGACACTGGCTATCATCCAGGCATTGATGGTTGAAGTAGGCGGTGAGAAGTACGCGATCTCCTTAAATTCCGTAACAACCCTTGAAAATATTGCGCCCAGTGATGTGAAGCTTGTACAGTCTGAGGAAGTGATCCATCTGCGCGGTTCGGTGATCCCGCTGATCCGTCTGAATGAAGTGCTGGATATTGAATCTACGCGGAAAGACGGAGAAAATATGATTGTGGCTATTGTCAAAAAAGGCGATAAGCTTGCGGGACTTGTGGTGGATAAACTGATAGGACAGCAGGAGATCGTTATCAAGTCACTCGGCAAGTTTATCGGCAAGAGCAGAATCATCAGCGGCGCAACGATCCTTGGAGACGGCGAAGTGGCATTGATCCTGGATGCGAATGTTTTGATATGATGAGCGCAGCGAAATAGAAGGAGGGTGTCATGGAAGAGATAAAAAACAACAGTGGAACAATACAGTTTATCGTCATCAGAGTCGGTGAAGAGCAGTACGGTATCGATATCAAATACGTGGACAATATTATTCATATGTCCAGTATTACCCGGGTGCCGAAGGTTGCGTCCTATGTGAAGGGCGTGATCAATGTGCGGGGGGAAGTGATCCCTGTGATGAATATACGCACAAAAATGGGGCTGCCGGAAGCGGAATATACAAAAAATTCCAGAATAGTTATCATCAAAAGCGAGCAGCATGGATTTGTAGGACTGATCGTGGATGCGGTCAAAGAGGTGGTAACGCTGGAAGTGGACAGTATTGAAAAGATGTCCTATGACAGAACAGGCAAGGATATGTTTGTCACCGGTGTCGGAAAGCATCAGGGCGGACTGATATCACTGCTTGATTTAAATGAAGTTTTAGCAGGATAAAGTGTTACATCGCTATATAAGGAGAGAAGCTATGGAGAATAACTTCGGGTTTGACAGTATAGACAGCAGCTATCTGGATGCGCTGAAAGAAATCGGCAATATCGGAGCGGGAAATGCAACCACCGCTCTGGCGCAGATGCTGCAGCGCAAGGTGGATATGATGGTGCCGCAGGCGGATCTTTTGGAGTTCAGGGATCTGGGGGAAGCAATCGGCGGCGAAGAAACCATAATGGCGGGCGTTTATATGGTGGTGGAAGGAGACATCAACGGAAGCATGATGTTTCTTTTGGAAAAGGAGTCCTCGAAGCATCTGGTGAGTCAGATGATGGGAGGGTTCGGTGATCCGAATACGGAAGAGTTTGGAGAGATGGAGTTATCCGTTTTGAAGGAGATGGGAAACATTATGACAGGGGCTTATTTAAATTCCCTGTCGGATTTAACCGGTCTTAAAATATATCCCTCCGCTCCGGAAATCGCAATTGACATGGCGGGAGCGATACTCAGCGTTCCGGCAATTGAGTTTGGTGTGCTTGGCGACAGGATTCTGATGATCCAGACCAGATTTACGGATGATGTGGAAATCGACGGCTTTTTCATTTTAGTACCGGATCTGGATTCTTACCACAGAATTATGGAGTCTTTAGGTATGGCATAGGAAGTGAATAAAGATGAGCAATATAATCAAAGTAGGAATGGCGGATCTGAAAATATGCAAAAGTCCGGATGGCCTCACCACATTGGGACTTGGCTCCTGTGTGGGGGTGGCTGTCAGAGATCCCGTTACAAAAATCGGAGGATTGCTGCATGCGATGCTGCCGGATTCCACGGTACTCAGAAATAACACATGTATTGAAAAATTTGTGGATTCCGGTCTGGATGAACTGGTAAGACAGATGATAAAAGCCGGAGCAAACAGAAGCAGGCTGGAGGCGAAGCTGGCGGGCGGTGCCCAGATGTTTGCTTTTCAGCGAAATTCCGATCTGGTAAAAGTGGGTGAGAGAAATGCGGAAGCGGCGAGAAAGAAACTGCGCGCCATGCATATTAAGCTGCTTGCGGAAGATACGGGCTTAAATTATGGCCGCACGGTAATATATTATCCCGAGACGGGAGTATATGTTATCAAGGCGGTGGGAAAACCTGAAAAGAGCATATAAGGGGGAAGCTTTGGCGTGGCGAAGAAAAAGGACGATGGAGAGAAGAAGGAAAAGAAACAGCGCCAGGGACGCCTGTTCAGTGTCAGTAAGGAAGCAAAGCGAAGACTGATACCACCCTTTGTTATGCTGACCGCGGGGGCGGCGGCAAGCATTTTAATGGTTATGCGGGGCGTATATCAGCTTCATGAGTTTCTGCTGAGGCTTTTGCTGATATTGTTGTTCTTTTACATATTGGGCTGTGTGCTGAAGGGAGCACTGGAAATAATAGAAAAGCAGAATACACCAAAAGAGCCTGTTGAAGAGGATGAGATGATAGAAAAAGGGGCGGAGGAGGAAGCGCCTGAAAATGAGGAGGTCACGGAAGAGTAGGCATTAGACTATGAATGAGGCGGAAAAAAAGCAACTTTGGGATGAGTATGGAAGAACAAAAAGTCCTGAAGCCAAGGAAAAGATTATCATAGAATACGCTTCCCTCGTGAAAGTCGTAGCGGGAAGGCTCAGCATGTACCTGGGCTATAATGTGGAGTACGATGATTTGGTAGGGTATGGTGTATTTGGGCTGATCGATGCGATCGACAAGTATGATCTGTGTAAAGAAGTCAAATTCGAGACTTATGCCAGCCTGCGGATTCGAGGAGCTATTTTGGATCAGATCCGGAAAATGGACTGGATACCAAGGACAATAAGACAGAAGCAGAAAAAGATAGAAGCTGCCATGCGGGAGATCGAGAGTTCTCACGGAAGGCCTGCAACGGATGAGGAGATTGCGAAAGCCCTGGGGATCACGGATGATGAATATCTGGATTGGCAGGGACAGATGAAGGTGACGGGTGTGGTTTCCTTAAATGAGTTTATGGAACAGGGAAGCGAGGTTCCCCTGGAAGCCGGAGCTCATTCCGGGCAGTTTGACTCACCGGAAGTAGTGATTGAGAAAGATGAATTAAAGAAGATGCTGATGGAGTCGCTGGAGGTATTGACGGAGAAGGAAAAGAAGGTTATTCTGTTTTATTACTATGAAGAACTGACTTTGAAAGAGATCAGTTCCATTTTGGAAGTTTCGGAGTCGAGAATATCTCAGCTTCATACCAGAGCGCTCCAGAAGATGAAGACTAAAATGGGAAAATATATGGGTATTTTAACTGAACATTAACCACGTATCCTATCAGGCAATTTTTATATTAGCCTGCAGAAAGTATGGTGATTTATGACAAATGGCTTTTTTCAGTTGGTGCATAAAGACAGCGGAACATATATCAGGCTGGTTCCGCCGAAGGATGGCGGAGAAGTGCTGTCTTTGGATGAAGTCAGGGAATATCTGGACAACAGGACGATCCTGTATGACAGCGGGGAACTTAGAAACGCTTTTTTGGAATTGGATCAGGAAAAGGTGGTCAAAATCAGCGATGAAACAACCTTTCCCCGCAGGGAGAGTTATTCTCTGTGGATTTCCTCGGATAAGATGACTGCGGTGGCGAGGTTTTATGCGCCGTCGCTCGGTGCAAAAGAGATGTCAGCGGAAGAGATGCTGGCGGAGTTAAAGTCAAGGGATATCAAGTATGGCGTTTGTGAGGAGAATATCAGAGGATTTTTCAAAAACAGGGCCTACTGTCAGGATATTGTGGTGGCACAGGGGAAACCATATAAACCGGGAGTGTCTGCCAGAATAGAATATATGTTTCCGACGCAGCGTAAGGCAAAACCGGCGCTTCGGGAAGACGGCAGCGTGGATTTCCACAAATTAAACACAATCTGTCCCTGCCGGGAGGGGGAGCTTCTGGCGAGGCTGATCCCTGCAACCTATGGGGAGAAAGGGTGCAATATTTACGGCGCGGAGCAGGTGCCGCCGCCTGTAAAAGAGGAGAGGCTGCGGTTCGGAAAAAATATTTCCGTTTCCGAGGACTATCTGACGATATATTCTAAAATCAACGGGCATGTGACCTTTATCAACGGAGAGGTTTTCGTATCAAACCTGCTGGAACTGGAGAATGTGGATGCCTCCACCGGAGACATTGACCATAATGGCAGTATTTTGGTAAGAGGAAATGTCTATTCGGGGTATTCGGTAAAGGCGACAGGCGATATTGAGATAAAAGGTGTTGTGGAAGGCGCCAGGGTGACATCCGACGGGAATATCTCGATTGCAAGGGGTATGAATGGGATGTCAAAGGGCGTACTTTCTGCGAGAGGGAATATTGTTTCCAAGTTTCTGGAAAATGCTGAGGTTTCCGCCGAGGGCTATGTTTCCGCCGAAGCTATTCTGCACAGTCAGGTGCGGGCGGGGACGGAAGTGGAAGTGACCGGAAGGAAGGGATTTATCATAGGCGGTAAGGTGATGGCAACCCATAAGGTCGCGGTGAAGTCCCTTGGTTCTCCTATGGGGGGGAATACGACTGTGGAGGTAGGTGTCAATCCGGAACTGAAAAAGCTGCAGTCGAAGCTTTTGTATGAGATGCAGGAAGCCCGGAAGTATATTGCCAGCGTGGAGCCGGTGATTATGGCGATAGTGCAGAAGAAGCAGAAGAATATTTCCGTAACGGATCAGCAGATGAAGAATGTGCGTCAGCTTGCGATCAGCAGACAGATTAAGAAAAAAGAACTTGAGAATATATACAGAAGGCTGGATGAGTTAGAGGATATTCTGGAAGAGAGCAAGGTACCCAGCGTGGAGATATCGGAGTCGGTATATGCGGGTACAAAGATCTGTATTCTGGATGTATCACTGGTGGTAAAGAGTAATGCGAGGTACTGTAAATTTATCCGGTCAGAGGGAGAGGTTAAAATGACCGCTTTGTAAGCAACACAAAGCGGTCATAGAAATTGGAGAAAAAATGGGAGCACTGGAGATCATATTACTGGCGGCGGGAGCGATTATTTTTATCGTCAGCTTCTGTATTCCGGTAAAACAGGAAAAACTGAAAGAAGAGACAAGGACTCTGGCAAGGCAGGAAGTAAAAAGCCTGGTATTAAAAGAGTTGGAGCAGGTGAGGGGGAGGCTTACCGAACTTTCCGAGGAAGAGATGCAGCAGCAGATCGATAAATCGGAGCGTACCATGGAGCGTATTTCAAATGAGAAGATTATGGCGGTCCATGAGTATTCGGATACCGTTTTGGAGGAGATCCACAAAAATCATGAGGAAGTGGTTTTTCTTTATGACATGTTGAAGGGCAAGCGGGAAAATCTTCAGACGTCTCTGGATCAGGCCGAGCAGGATATTCAGGATCTTTTGCAGCAGGTGAAGGATTCTGAGATTACGGTGCGGGAAAATCTGAAGAAAGTGCCGAGGAAGAAGAAAGCGCCGGCGAAGAGCAAGGCGTCGGCAGAGGCCAAAGTGGAAACGGCGGCGAAAAAGGCGGCGGAGCCCGGAGGGATGGAGGAATCCCGGATGGCGGCGGAAGCAGCCGCAGTGACCGGGGCTCAGGGTGCCGGCCAGGAAGAGGGAAGGACAGCTTTTCTGCCGTTTATGCCGGAGAGAGTGGAAGCAGTGCCAAAGGACAGAGCGGCAATGGAGAGGCCGGATGCCGGGACAGAGGAGATGTTCGCAGAAGATGTGACAGCGGGAAATGAGGCTGTTGACATGGAAGGGGCGGAAGGAAAGAGCGCGGAGTCCATGTTATCGATGGAAGAGCTGAGCATGATGTTTATGCCTTCGGGGATCGAAGAGAATATGGCGATCAACAGCAACGAGAGAATCCTGGAGTTTCACAGAGCCGGAAAGTCCGATATGTCCATTGCGAGGGATCTTGGGCTGGGAATCGGAGAGGTGAAACTCGTCATCGATTTATATGAGGGAATGTGATAAGAGCCGGAAATTGGCTTTGTGTAACAGGAACCCACGGAAATGAGGAAATCATGAAACTTAGGTATTATTTACGCGGATTGGGCATCGGTATGCTGGTGGCGGCACTTGTATTGATCCTGTCGGGATCCGGCGGCGGCAAGATGAGTGATGAAGCGGTGAAAAAAAGGGCATCGGAACTTGGCATGGTGGAAAAAAACAAGTCCGTGCTGGAAGATATTGATCAGGAAGATGCGGGGCAGGAAGAGACCGATGAGGAGCAGCCGGGAGCCGGGGAGGATATAAAACCACAGGAGCCTGATCAGGAGGATGGGACGGTATCCTCGGAAGAAGGCGGAGAAATGCAGACGCCGGAGCAAAAGGAGGAGGTTTCTTTGGAACAGCAGGAAACCGGGGATACGCAGAAGGATGATGAGATTAAGGAGCAGACGCTGGCTGAGGAGATAGAACAAAGAGCGGATGAGGTGGCAGGCAGAGCGGAAGAGATAGCGGACAACGCGCCGAAAGGGCAGGTGGTCTCCTTTACGGTAGTGCAGGGAGAGAGTTCCATTGAGGTGGCGCGGAAAGCGGAGGAAGCAGGGCTTGTGGGATCGGCGGCGGTATTTGACAGGTTCCTGATCGATAACGGGTATGATAAGCGGATCTCTATCGGGACTTATGAGATCAGGGTTGGAGAGACCCAAAAGGAGATTGCGGATAAAATTACGAAGAGCGGGTGAGACATTGTTTCGCCCTCTTTTTCTGCATGACGTGGATGGGATGTCTGAGCTGTTGTGGATTGGGCGTAACAGTTCAGCATATAAAAATGTGTGATGGGAAAATAGAATCCGCCCTTTCACCGTAGGTGAATTTAAAATAGGGCGGATTCAGTAACAGTGCAGCCGAAAGGCTGAACTGTTACCCGTGTGTATCAGAACCTGAAAAAACTACTTGACAAAATGATAAATGGTATGTAAGATAGATAAGTACGGAACAGATAATGTTTTGTAGATGCGGGTACGTGTAGCTCAGCTGGATAGAGCGTCTGGCTACGGACCAGAAGGTCGTGGGTTCGAATCCTGTCACGTACATAAAAGCCTTGTAAACTGTATGGTTTATAAGGCTTTTTGCTAATACATAAGATAAATGGACTCGGGAGGAAAATGCTATGGCAAAGGTGTTGCTAAAGCTGAAAAAGATGATATTCAGCCGGCTGGTCATTACGGTTGTGCTTGTGCTGGCACAGGCATACTTTTTGTTTGCCACATTTTACTGGCTGGGTAACTATATGCCGATCATATCCGTTATGCTGACACTGCTGACAGGCGTACTTCTGATCTATGTGGTGAACAGAGATATCAATCCGGCGTTTAAACTGACCTGGGCGATCCCGCTGTGCCTGTTTCCGTTGTTGGGCGGACTTTTGTATTTATATGTGGAGATCAACTTTATTACCTTTGCGATCAAAAAGACGATCAATCGAAGAATTGCCGAGGGAAAGCCCTATCTGGAACAGGATAAGGAGATCCGCAGGCGGTTGAATGAGAGCCCCTGTTCCATGTCCGCCATATCCCGGTATGTGGAAAATGCGGGCGGTTTTCCCACTTATGACAATATAAATGTAACTTATTTTCCCTGCGGGGAGGATAAGTTTGCGGATCTTCTGCCGGAACTTGAGAAGGCGGAGCGCTTCATACTGATGGAATATTTTATTATTTATCAGGGCACTGTCTGGGACAGCATTCTGGATGTTCTGAAGCGGAAAGCGGCGGAAGGTGTGGAAGTAAAGCTGATGTACGACGGTACCTGTGCGATTAACGGGCTGCCCGGAAAATATGAGGAGAGACTGCGGGAAGCGGGGATAGATGTGAGAGTATTTCTGCCGGCGGTTCCTTTTTTTTCCACCCATCAGAATCACCGCGATCACAGGAAGATACTGGTGATAGACGGAAAGACAGCGTATAATGGCGGTATCAATTTAGCGGATGAATACGCCAACAGGACACATCCCTACGGACATTGGAAGGATACGGCGGTAAAGGTGCAGGGGGATGCGGTCAGAAGTTATACCATAATGTTTTTGCAGCTCTGGTACAGTATCGGACCGGAGAGCAGCCCGAATTTTATTCCGGGAGACTATCTGAAATATCTGCCGGAGCGGGTGCAGGAGAGAAAAGTACTGCCGCTGCCGGAGGAGGGCAGGAAAATACCGGACGGCGGATACGTGATGCCTTACGGGGACGGCCCGAACAGCAGGCATTCCCTGGCGGAGAACGTATATCTGGATATGATGAACCGTGCCAATCGTTATATCCATGTGATGACGCCTTACTTTATCAATGACAATGAGACCATACGCGCCTTTAAGTATGCGGCGGAGCGGGGAACGGATGTAAAGCTGATCGTGCCGCATATTCCGGATAAAAAGGTGATTTTTGATGTGACAAGAATCAGTTACCCTGTGCTTTTGCGGGCGGGGGTTAAGGTTTATGAATATACGCCGGGGTTTATCCATGCAAAAGTAGTTGTGTCCGATGACAATAAAGCGGTCGTAGGTTCCATCAATTTTGATTTCCGCAGCCTGTATCACCATTTTGAATGCGCGACCTATATTTACCGTAATCCCGTGATCGATGAGATCGAAGCCGATTTTCAGAAAACGTTGGAAGCCTGCCAGGAGGTGACTATGGAATATTATCTTTCGATCCCCTGGTACCGCCGCCTGTTTGGAAAAGTACTCAATTTCTTTGCGCCGTTGCTGTAATGGGGTAATGTCATGTTATCAGCCGGTATTTGTAGTGTTTATGTAACAGTTCAGCATATAAAAATGTGTGATGGGAAAATAGAATCCGCCCTTTCACCGTAGGTGAACTTAAAATAGGGCGGATTCAGTAACAGTGCAGCCGAAAGGCTGAACTGTTACGTGTTTATGCATTTTTTATATTCGTTTTATGGAAAAATGCATCAGGATATGATACACTTCATTAAAAGTAAAAATACAACACGAAGCAGAGAAGAGGAACGGAAAATATTTCATGAACAGATATGAATTTATCAGTGCACTGCGTATGGCACTCACCGGGAAGGTTCCGGCGACAACGGTAGAAGATAATATTCGTTATTATGAAGAGTATATCGAAATACAGCTTCGTCAGGGAAAGACCGAGGAGGATGTGCTTGCCGGGCTCGGGGATCCGAGGCTTTTAGCGAAAACGATCATTGAGGCAAACAAATACGCCGAAGGCTCGGAAACCTATGGAGAAGACGGTTATGGGGAGATTCCCGCAGGAGGCAGCGGAAAAAGTTTTAAACAGTGGTACAGGGAGAGGCCGCACTGGCTTCATACACTGATGTCCGTACTGATGGCGGCATTTGTCCTGTTCGTCGTTTTTACCGTGCTGCAGGCGCTGTTTCCGTTTATACTGCTGATTGTGCTTGTGACGTGGGTTTACCGCCTGATCAGGCAGCTTCGTTAAAATTTTTTGAAAAATTTTTAATTTTATGTATAAATCATAAAAGGGTGAGACATACTACTGACTGTAATAAAAAACAGCTAAGCTGTTTACAAAAATTCAGGAGGTATGCATATGTCTAAGAATGACACAAACAAAACAGGAAATTCTCAGAACGAATCTCAGAAGAACCAGAACCAGAATCAGAACAAGAATTCTTCCAATTCTTCTGAAAACTGCAAGAACAGCAGCAACAATTACTAAGATAAGACAGAAGGGGAAAGCGAAAGCTTTCCCTTTCTTATATCATTCTTATATCACGTTTTGGTTGACAGAGTAAATATCGTAATTTAATATAGGTTTATGAGAAAATTTGAATTAATCGCTCCCTGTCATTTCGGGCTCGAAGCGATACTGAAAAAAGAAATTACGGATCTGGGATATGAAGTGCTGCAGGTGGAAGACGGCAAAGTTCTCTTCGAGGGAGATGAGGAAGCTGTCTGTCGTGCCAACCTGTTTTTAAGGACGGCGGAGAGGGTTCTGATCAGGATAGGAAGTTTTCCGGCCATCACCTTTGAGGAACTGTTTCAGGGGACAAAAGATCTTCCCTGGGAGAGCTATATTCCGGTGGACGGGAAGTTCTGGGTGGCAAAGGCCGCCAGCGTGAAGAGTAAACTGTTCAGTCCTTCCGATATCCAGTCGATCATGAAAAAGGCGATCGTGGAAAGGTTAAAGGGCGTTTACCATACGAACTGGTTTCCGGAAGAGGGGGAGAGTTTTCCGCTTAGAGTGTTTATCATGAAAGACATGGTAACCGTGGGGCTTGATACTACCGGGGAATCATTACATAAGCGGGGCTACCGGAAGCTGACGGCGAAGGCTCCCATTGCGGAGAACCTGGCGGCCGCACTGATCATGCTGACTCCCTGGAACAGGGACAGAATACTGGTCGATCCTTTCTGCGGCAGCGGAACATTTCCTATCGAGGCGGCTATGATGGCTGCGGATATCGCGCCCGGAATGAATCGGTCGTTCACGGCGGAAGAGTGGACAAATCTGATTCCAAGAAAGACGTGGTATGATGTGGTAGATGAAGCGAATGAGCGGATAGATGATAATATTGAGTTGGATATCCAAGGGTATGATATTGACAATTCTGTGCTTAAAATAGCAAGAAGAAATGCTGAAGAAGCAGGAGTAGATCATCTGATTCATTTTCAAAAGAGGGATGTGAAAGAATTAAGGCATCCGAAGAAATATGGATTTGTAATTACGAATCCGCCATATGGAGAAAGGCTTCAGGATAAAGCGGATCTTCCGCAGCTCTATCAGGCGTTCGGCGCTAGTTTTCGTGAATTGGATTCCTGGTCTGCTTATATGATTACATCTTATGAAGAGGCAGAGAAATATTTTGGACGGAAGGCAGATAAAAATCGGAAGATATATAATGGAATGCTGAAGACATATTTCTATCAGTTCTTAGGACCGAAACCGCCAAAGAAAGAAAAGAAGTAAATATAAGAACAAAATTCTCATCATATAAACTTGCGGGTGTTGAGGCCGCGGAAGTAAGGAAGAGAATGATATCTGCCGGGAATGGTATGAAAGGAAGAGTAATATGGACAAGATCATATTTGCAACAGGAAATGAACATAAAATGGAGGAGATCAGGATGATCCTTAAGGATCTGGATGTGGAGATTCTGTCGCAGAAGGAAGCGGGGATTACGGCAGATGTCGTGGAAGACGGGACGACCTTTGAGGAGAATGCATTGATTAAGGCGGCCGAGATCGCAAGAGCGGCAAGGAATATGCCGGGATATGAAGATGCGGTTGTTCTTGCGGATGATTCGGGGTTGGAGATCGATTATCTGAATAAGGAACCGGGGATCTCCTCTGCCCGTTATATGGGGGAAGATACTTCTTATGATATTAAGAATCAGAAGCTGAT
>OFHA01002188.1_pt1 | contig 11868 bp, 9 predicted proteins | sample 1521891 | NCBI WGS metagenome assembly OFHA01 (sample SAMEA3504089, study PRJEB24116) | mouse gut metagenome | biome: mouse gut; feature: mouse-associated habitat; material: faeces | place: Denmark | collected 2011 | reverse complement strand
TCACTTCCTGCGCCGGATCCTACGACAAAGTGGCCGGGAAGATCGAGAACAGAGACTCGCTTTCCCAGAAGGATTATGAAATGATGTTCGAGTACGTCGACGAGGCCATGGATGCAGTGGACCGCGTGTCGGAGAAATATAAGAACGATCCGGTCAGACTTCAGACCGAAATGAATGCCGTAAATGAAAAGTACGGACATCTCGAGGATTTCGTCAATGCCATCACGGATGCTGACAACGCGGGAAAACTCGATAAGGAGAACGACGGGAGACTTGAGCTTCTGCAGCGCCGCCTTCTGAAGATGATGGGCCTCAATCCCGACGAACTGATGAAGGAGACGGCTCACGACGCTGAAAATATTTGAATGATGATCATAAGGAATACCATTATAATCTAATAATTATGAAAAGACTTTTACTTGCCGCCGCGTGCGGCCTGGCCGCCTTCGGGGCATATTCCCAGGGAGACGCTTCCATCTGGAAAAACAACAAGGGTATTACCGTCGGTTTCATCACCCACCAGAGCCTGACCAATGATGACTTTATGAAAGAACTCGGTATGAAATTGCCTTTCCAGTATAATAGTTCTTACGGATTCGGTCTCACCACCGGCAACACCTATCTCTGGCCGAAGGGAGAAGGCTGGGCCGGCAACCGCATCAAGGTGGGAGTGGATGTCCGCTGGTTCGATGTCAGCTTCGTGAAGTACAACAAGTATCCGAAAATCGGCGGCGTGGACCTGAAAAATTTCGTCGGTACTCTCGATGATATATTCGGGCCGGAATATTCTCGGGCTCCGGGGGACTTCGACGGCGATTGGGGCTGGGGTGAAGATGAGGATGATGGATATGACGATTTTGCCGATGACTTCATGGACAAGATCGGCAACATGCAGGTGCAGATCGGCATGGGCGTCGGTCCGTCGGTGTCGATTGCCCCTCTGGCTCATCTTGACAATGCCGCCCGCTTCCTCAGGGTGAATATATACGGCCACTTCGATCCGCAGGCGTCGGTGGTGATCTCCAAGGATTATCAGGGTGATCTCCACGGATCGTGGGCTTTCCTGCCGACATGGGACTTCGGAGGCAACATACAATGGAAGAATTTCGTGGTCGGAGTGGAAGGCCGCTGGGGTTCCGCCAAATATTCCGATATCTCCGGAGGTGACGAAATGGACTTCGATGATGATATTCCGGGCCTTTCGGATATTGTCAGAAGCAACAAGGTCAGCTGGCGCAACGCATCTTTCCGCGTGAACGTAGGATTCCGCTTCTGATTTCTATGTTATAACTGTAAAGTATAAAGCAAGATAAAAACCGGACCGCTCACTGAAAGCGGTCCGGTTTCTATATTTAAGGCAGCGGGCTTCAGCCTCTGCTCAAAAGTCCGAGATGCTGCAGGGCATGCACCACGCCGTGCTTGCGGACATCGGTGGTGACATAGTCGGCGGCCTCTTTCACCTGCTGCGGGGCGTTGCCCATGGCCACTCCGGTGCCGCAGAGACGAAGCATCGGGATGTCGTTGTCGCCGTCACCGAACGCCACGGCCTCTTCTTTACGGAGTCCGAAGTATTCAAGCATCTTCGCCACTCCCTCTCCCTTGTCGTACAGATCGGACAGGGCAAGCAGGGCATCCGCATCCCCCTGGCCGGCCGCTTTCTCAAACCACTGCAGGGCTTTGGCATAATCCTGTTTCACTCCCTGGCCGTCCTTATAGATCATACCCAGACTATACTGGGCGTCCAGATCTCCAAGCAGGGCTGCTTTTTCATACCACTCGAAAGATTTCTTATAGTCCTGCTCCACTCCCGTCCCGTGGCTGTAGCAATAACCCATATGATACATGGCTCCCCTATTGCACATCTCAGCGGACTCTTTATATAATTCTACCGCTATGGCATAGTCCTGCTCCACGCCGTTCCCATAGTAATAGCAGGTTCCCAGATTAGATATGGCATAGGGAGAGTTTTTCTCCGCAGCCTCCTCAAAATATTTCACCGCCCGGTGGTAGTCCTGCGTAACTCCCTGACCATTATAATAACAGCCTCCCAGCGCGCACAGCGCGTCCTCGTCTCCCTGGGCGGCAGATCTTTCATACCATTCTATGGCCTTGCCGTAATCCCGTTCCACTCCCACACCGTTGGCATAGCACTGGCCCAGGCAGTACTGGGCGCATTCATGGCCCTGCCGGGCCGCAGCCTCATACCATTTCACCGCCTCTGCCGTATCTATGGGAACGCCCTTACCATGTTCATAGCAGATCGCCAGGTTCTGCTGGGCATCCGCATCGCCCCCCTCCGCGCCTTTTATGTACCAGTACACGGCTTTCTCCCAATTCTGTTCCACCCCCTGGCCCTCGTCGTAGCAATATCCCAGGCTGCGCTGTGCAGCTGCGTTCCCCTGGGCCGCCGACTTTTCAAACCATGCCACTGCGGTGGTAAAATCCTTGGGGGCATAGACACCCCACTTGTAGCAGTTCCCCATCATATCCTGTGCCAGCGCATAACCCGACTCTGCGGAGATCCGGCATTTCTCCACGTCAAACCCATGGTCCTCCCACGTCAGATCATACTTGATGACATCGTTTTCCCCAGCCATTTCCATACTCCTCCTTCTCAAGCTCAGATCCTGTATATCCCTGCTTCCATCCCGTTCATTTATAGTTTCCGTCCGGGTTTTAACGCCCTGCCGCCTGGTAAAACCGACACTGCAGATACCGGCAGGCTGTCCGGGCTGCAGGCATGATTTCATTATACCCAATCCGCCTGTCTATGGCAAGTCATGTCTGTGCCATGCCCTGGTGGCCCTTGCGCTGCTTTAACCAATGCCATATGCTGTTGCCTTTCCCCGATACCGTATGCTACTATCTTTCTCCGATGCCGCATACTACTGCCTTTCCCCGATGCCACATGTTGTCTCTCTGTCAGTTTTCCGCTTTTACAGAACCCCTTCCAGCACCCGCAGAACATTGGCGTAAAATATCTTGTCAAGCTGCCTCTCGGTAAATCCGCTTTGCTTCAGCGCCTCCCAAAGTTTTCCCATGGACTGTGCGCCGGGCAGAGCCTGGTTGGTGTCGATGCCGTCAAAATCAGAGCCCAGCCCCAGGCAGTCTTCCCCGCCCACCCGGAGGATATGCCGGGCATGGGCCGTCACATCCTCCAGTCTGCCGGGATTTTTCTCCCCCTCCGGCACAGTGCGCAGGAAATCCGCGCAGAAATTCAGTCCCATAACGCCGCCCCGCTCCGCCAGGGTGCGGATCATTTCGTCTGTCAGGTTCCGCACGCAGGGACACACCGCCCGGGCGTTGGAATGACTGGCCACAAAGGGCCTGCCACAAACCTCCGCCACATCCCAGAATCCCTTGTCCGAAAGATGGGAGACATCCACCAGCATACCCAGTTCCCCCATTCTGGCCACAAAGTCCCTGCCCCTGTCTGTCAGACCATGCAAGGTATCCGGCAAGAACAGGGATGGATACCCCTGCCGGATATCCAGGGCATTGATATTGGGATGGCCCAGTTCATTGGGAAAGTTCCAGGTCAGGGTCAGCATCCTCACCCCCATGTCATACAACTCCTCCAGGCGATCCAAACTGCCGCCGCAGACCCCGCCTTCCTCCACGGTGAGCAATGCCCCCACCTTCCCCGTCCGGCGGCATTGTTCCAGGTCTTTGGCGCTTTCCACCGATTGCAGCAGCTTCCCGCAGCATTCCAATTCCTGCCGGTAAACCCGATGCAGCTCCCGCACCTCCTCCCAGGCCAGATCTGGTCGGGACACGGACGGCTGTTCTCCCTGCTCCCGAAGAGCCCCGCAGCCCCGAAGGCTCACAAACAGGGCAAAGCACTGGAGCAGATAGCCGCTGTCTTTAAGCCGCCGGGCATCTATGTGCAGAGTATTTTCCTCCAGACGGCAGGCTTCGCCCTCCAGAGCCCGCCGATGACGGATCTCACTGATGGTGTCACAGTGCATGTCAGTAATCATTTTGCTCCTCCTATTTTAGTTCCGCATATTCCCTTCTACCACACGGTACCCATGATCCGTATGCAGCCGCTTCGTCGTCTGCATACGGATCAGTGTGCTATCCAGGAATATGCTGTTTTTCAGTTCCGCATATTCCCTTCTACCACACGATACCCATGTAGAGAATCTAAAGTGGAGGATGCCTTTCCGGCATCCCCCACTTTGTTATATCATATGCTCTTTATGCCTGGGATATCTCTTACTTCTCCTTATTCCGCACCGAGAAATCCACTCCCGTCTCGGAGGGAACCTCCTCGTCAAAGACATAGTCCTTGCCCGGAAGAACGGCATTCATAAAGATACCCACCAAAGCGCCCACTGCCAGGCCGGACAGCTTAATGGTGGCGCTGCCAACACTGAAGGCTATGGCGCCTGCGCTGCTGTAGGCAATACCGATGGACAACACCAGAATCAACGCCGCGATCAGGACATTGCGGGTCTTGCCGAAATCCACCTTGGTCTCCACAATATTCCGCACTCCCACGGCGGAGATCATGCCGTACAGCACCAGGGATACGCCGCCCACTGTGGCGGTGGGCATACAGCCGATCACGGCTGCGAACTTGGGGCTGAAGGAGAACAGGATGGCAAAGCAGGCGGCCAGCCTGATTACCAGAGGGTCAAACACCCTGGTAAGGGACAGCACCCCCGTGTTCTCCCCATAAGTGGTATTGGCAGGCCCGCCGAACAGAGAGGCCAATATGGTAGCCAGACCATCGCCCAGCAGCGTGCGGTGCAGGCCGGGATCCTTGATAAAGTTCCTGCCCACTGTGGAGGAAATGGCGGATACATCGCCGATATGCTCCACCATGGTAGCCAGCGCAATGGGCATGATGGTAACCAGAGAAGTAACCAACATCTCCCCGTTCCCGTTGCCCAGGACAGAGAATACCGTCTCATTCCAGTGGATGGGCAGCCCCACCCATTGGGCGTTCTGAAGAGGTGTAAAGTCTACCCGGCCCAGCACTGCCGCCAACAGATAGGAGCCTACCACACCAATGATAATGGGAACGATCTTGATCATGCCTTTTCCCCAGATATTACAGATGATCACCAGCAGAATGGCCGTGAGGGCGATGAGCCAGTCGGATCCGCAGCTGTTGATAGCGGAAGGGGACAGCGTCAGACCGATGGCAATGATAATGGGTCCGGTGACGATGGGCGGAAAGAACTTCATCACCCGGCCCGTGCCAAAAAGTTTGATCAGCAGCGCCAGCAGCAAATACAGAAGACCTGAGCAGGCCACTCCGAAGCAGGCGTAGGGCAGCAGTTCCTTGTTGGGCTGGCCATCCATCATGGGGGCAATGGCCATATAGCCGCCCAAGAACGCAAAAGAAGATCCCAGGAAAGCAGGCACCTTCCCCTTGGTCAGCAGATGAAACAGCAATGTGCCCAGGCCCGCGAACAGCAATGTGGTGGACACGTCCAGTCCGGTCAGCATGGGCACCAGAATCGTGGAACCGAACATGGCGAACATGTGTTGGATGCCCAGGATCAGTACCTTGGGTGTTCCCAGGCTTTTGGCGTCATAGATGTCACTCTTGCCCAGTGTGTTAGTTTTGTCACTCATTTTTTCCCTCCCTATTATAGTTCCGCATCTCCCCTCCAAGCACACATATCGATCAGTGCGCTTTCCGGGGATATGCTGTTATCGAGTTCCGCATTTTGTTTCCTGCAAAAAAGGCCGCTTGGTGAGCAAACTCCCTCGCAGCCCTTTACAGTGCATGTCTGTTTATCTTGTCCATTATAGCCCAGCCTACGCCTTCAGTCAAGTAAAACCGCATTGTCCTTCAAAAATTCTTCCCACAGGCTGATATACTTCGCTTTCAGGTGCACCCCATCAAAAGTGTAATCCTTCACCAGTGCGCCGTCCTCATCACATACCGCCTGATTTACATCCAGGTAAAATATCTTTTCCCCGTCCGCCAGCAGACTCAGGGCCGCATTGCGGGCTTCAATCCCCTCGTTGTTGATATAGTCACCCTTGTCGGATCTGGCCTTGGTTACTTTCAGGATTCCCTGGATGTAAATGATGGCTTGAGGCTGCAGCTCCTGCAGACGGGCGATCACTTCCCCATAGGTCTGCGCGAAACTCTCCGGCGTACCGCCTCCCATCTCATTGATGCCCATCATAATATATATCTTGTTGAAGCTCTGATGCTGCAAAGCCTCGTCCACCGTGATCTTCTCCTGCTGCCCCGGCATTTCCACGATTTCCGATTTAAAGATCTTGTAGATTGTCATGCCCGTGGATGCGTAGAAAGTCGCCACATCACCCAGGCTGCCGTATTGGCCCAGGCCCACGGTGCGGGAATCCCCCAAAAACAGAGCGTCGGAAAAATAGTCGCTTTCCACCCTTCCCATACGGATTTCCGGCTCGGGTTCGGGTTCCGGCTCCGCAGGCATCTGTTCAGCGCCGGACTCCTCCGGGACAGGCGGTTCCTGATAGCCTGTGTCGGGTATCCCCGGAGCATCCGCTCCCTCCTGGGATTTCGGTGACTGATCCCCGGCCTGGCCGGGCTCCCCTCCCTGGGACAAATCCTCCTCCGGCAGGGCTTCCCCCGGCGTAGTCGTCGGATTCGTCCCATCCTGCAGCAGTTCCCAATCTCCCTCCGGTTTCTCACCGCCCATCGGGTTCATGTTCTCCCAGCGGATGGTCTTCAGCAGATCCTCATCTATTTTGAAATAAAGTACGCCCGTAATCACAAGCGTGATCAAAAAGGCCCATCTCTTCCACCACTTCAAGATTATCCTCCACCTTTGTCCCTCATTAAAATCTTATGTCCGGCAATGCCAAAATGTCCTCTGTGTGTCAATACACTAGAAATTTAAGTATAGGAACGGATTTTCCCCCTGTAGCAGGATCCTGTGTATGCAGAACCAGAAAGAGGCTGCCAACAGAAACATACCCACCCAGCGCTTCTCCAGTTTCTGGTACGCCCAGTGCACCAGCGGCGTGCCGGCCACCATGCCCGCACCCAGCAGCAGACCATAGTTGGCCAGGGCCTGCTGCCAGTCCCCCACATGTACCGCTACCCCGCTGCCCAGTCCGAACATTCTGCTTAAGTACACGCAAAGCTGATCCAGATCTGTGATGGCAAAACACATCCAGGTCACCGGGATCACCGCCAGCAGATACAGATGGCAGATCATGGGAACTTTAGTTTTGGCAGACCCCTGCGCGTTGCTCCCGTCTTTCCTTCGGGTTTGTTCCCTGCCGCGGATGTCTTCTTCCTCTGCATCCAGATCTTCGAAGCCCTCTTCGCTCCACATGCTGCTCCGGGCTTCACTCTGTCTCTGAAACCGGGCTCTCCGGCCCCTGGCCCTGAGGGAGACGCGCCCTCCGTCTCTGTCGTCCCTCTGTTCCATATCTCTCCCGCCGGTGATCCGATTCCACAGCTGTCCCACCTGCCTCTCCAGAATAATCAGCAGGCAGATCCCCATACCCCATATCAGAAAGTTGGCGGTAGTACCATGCCACAGCGAAGTCAGCAGCCACACCGCCAGCAGATTGCAGATCGTCCTGCCCTCGCCTCTGCGGCTGCCCCCCAAGGGAATGTATACATACTTGCAGAACCAATTCCCCAGCGACATATGCCATCTGCGGTAAAACTCCCTCACCGAAGACGCCATATAGGGTTGGCGGAAGTTCTCCGGCAGCTTAAAGCCCACCATGCGGCCCAGCCCCTGGGCCATCACGGAATATCCCACAAAGTCAAAGTACAGCTGCAGTGAGTAGGCCACGGCGGCGATCCAGGCCAGAGGCGTGGAAATGCTCTCGAAGCCAGTAACCTGCACCTCCTGCCACAGCAGCGCCAGCCGGTCCGCCAGCAGCACCTTCCCGCACAGCCCCAGGATGAACAGTTTCAGCCCGTCCTGCAGACACTCGGCATCACAGCGGCGTCGGCGCAGCTGCCTCCGAATATCCTGATAGCTTGTGATGGGCCCCATGACCAGCTTGGGAAACATCATGACATATACCGCAAAGTCGATAAACTTCTCCTCCGCCTCAATCTCTCCCCGGTACACGTCTATCAGATAGGAAGCCATCTGGAAGGTGTAGAAACTGATGCCCAGGGGAAGCAGCGTCCCCCCCTGATAATATTTAAATAAAATCAAAATGCCGATGTTCACTGCCAGCGCAGCTATCAGCCCGCTTCTCCTGTTGATTACCCTGGCCAGCATGTAATTGGCGGCAGTGGACACTGCCAGAAGCCCCAGCCACCGCAGATCCCCATATGCGTAAAAAACCATGCTTCCCAGCATTAAAACTGCGTTTTTCAGCTTCTGGGGGACTGCCATATAGATCAGGATAAAAATCGGGAGAAAGTACAACAAGAATTCAATACTGCTGAATACCAAGACGACCACATCTCTCACGTAATTTTTATAGTAAAATTGTAGCCCGTATTTCTACAAAATACAAGAAAATTAATCTTAAATTTTCATTTCTTTTCTTCACATCTCCGCAACATCTATGTTAAGAATTGTTGCCAATTTTGCAAAAATGATTTACACTGGTATTAAAACACGGAAAAGGATGGTGTCAGTCTATGAAAGAACAGCTTTATACCATACCGCTGAACGATGCCATGGACGCCCGGGATGAGTGCCCCTTCTGCTTTATCGAGCGGGCGGTGGAGCGGGATGTAATGGATTTTTGTCTGGGCAACAGCAGCTCCTACATGGAAGCCGATATCCGGGAAGCCACGGACAAAGCGGGGTTCTGCCGTATGCATTTTAAAAAAATGTTTGACTATGGCAATACCCTGGGCAACGCCTGGATCCTCAAAACCCACTATCAGCGGACCATCAAGGAAATGAAGCAGCAGTTCGCCTCCTTCACCCCGGGTAAAGTCTCCCTGAAAGACAAGCTGCGGGGCAATACCGAAGGCAACGGCATCAGCATGTGGGTCTCCCGCAGGAACCAGTCCTGCTATATCTGTGACCATTTCAGGGACAATTATTCCCGCTATATGGACACTTTCTTCCATATGTACAGCCGGGACGACGCGTTCCGGGAAAAGATGGAAAACAGCAAGGGTTTCTGTCTCAGCCATTTCGGAGATCTGTGCAGCGCCGCAGACCAGCGCCTCTCTGACAGGGAACTGAAAGAGTTTTACGACAAATTGCTGCCCCTGATGGAACGCAACATGGAGCGTCTGTATGAAGATGTGGCCTGGATGGTGGAAAAATTTGACTATCAGAACAAAGACGCGGACTGGAAAAATTCGCGGGATGCCATACAGCGGGGCATGCAGAAACTAAAGGGGGGATATCCCGCCGATCCGCCCCAAAAGATGAACAAATAAAAAGTCACTTTTTGACCATCTGCTCCAGCATGTCTATGTACTCCAGGGCCTCGGTGTACAGCATTTCCGGCTGAAAGGAAGCGTCCAGGAAGCGCTGGTGCATCAGGCCCTGGAGGGTGTAGTGCAGCATTCGTTCCAGTTTGGGGCCATCCGCTCCGGCGGGCAGGGCTTCATAGTCGATCTGGCTCTGGATCCGCCCATACGCCGCTTCCAGGCTCTCCCGCTTCTGCTCCGTGGCCAGCAGGGCCTCGCTCACATCCTCCTGCATACAGCGGTTCAGAAACTGCTGCATATAGGGATAACCCTTCATGGCCTGCATCCGGGCCAGTTCGACGGCCCGGCACACGGCGAACAGATCCCGCTCCTGCGCCGGCACCCTGGCCCCCAATTCCAGAATCATATACCTGACGCTGTAGTCGTATGCAAAAGTATATACCCCCAGCTTGCTGGTGAAATAGTGGAACAGCAGTCCCTTGCTGATACCCGCCTCCCGGACGATCTCATCGGTGCTGGCATGGCGGTAGCCCTGCAGGGCAAACACCTTCAGGGCGGCGTTGATCATTCTATCCTGTTTATCCTTTTTCAGGTCAAAAAATTTCCCGTTCATCTTTATCTTCCCATATCGTTCTTTGAGAGAATATTTTAGCACAGCCCCGATGCGCATGCAAGATCATACCAATGTTTTCCACTGTGCTCCACCGAAAGTTTTTATAAACTTTTTATACATATTCCCTTTTCAATTCCGCAAAATAGTATTAAAATAACTAGTATAAATCAGACGCAATTTGAAAGGAGTAATCCCATGGCTAAAAAATTTGGTAAATTCTTACTATTTACTGCCGCCGCAGGCACTGTCGCCGCCGTGGCCTACCACTACCTGACCAAAAAAGAGGTGGTACCCGCCGCCGAAGAAGACGACGATTATGACAACTTCAGCGATGATCTGGAGGAGGAGACCCCTGCCCGCAACTATGTGTCTCTGGCCAGAGAAGCCTCTGAAAAAGCCGTGGAGAAGGCGGGCGCAGTGGCTGGCACTGTAGTGCAGAAGGTGGGCGACGCCATGAATACCCTCTCCGAGAAGTTCTCCGGCGCGGAAGAACATTTCACCACCCTGTCCCAGAGCATCTCGGACGCGGAAGAGAAAGTGGAGAAGAACGTGGAAGAGTTCTTTGACGAGGAGGAGGCAGCGGAGGAGGATTCTATTGAAGAAGCCCCTGCCCAGGAAGACTCCAAAGAAGCATAACGTTTTTACAGCCAGGCCTGCCGCAGAAGCGTCAGGCCTTTTTTGATTTCTTCCGGTTCCAGCCCTCCGTATCCCAGAAGTACCGTATGGTCCTGCTGTCCCGCCTCTTTTCCCACCAGACTTTCCGACAGGCCATAGACCCTGACGCCCAGAGCCTGGGCCGCAGAAACCAGGCTCTTCTCCTTCTGCCCCTTTCTGCCCGTGAGCAGAAGGTGCAATCCCGCATTTTCCCCCGTGATCTGAAAATCTTCCCGAAAGTCTGTTAATCCCTCCAGCAGCAAATCATGCTTTTCCTTATAACATTTCCTCATTTTGTTCAAATAGCGCTCAAAATACCCCTCCCCCATAAATACCTCCAGCACTTTCTGATCTACCCTGGACACCGTGGCCGAATAAAAATAGCACTGCTGTCGGTAGCGCTCCAGCAGTTCCCGGGGCAGCACCATATAGCTGACGCGGATAGCCGGGGCTATGGATTTACTGAAAGTGCCGATATAGATCACCCGTCCCTGGGTGTCCGAGGCCTGGAGGGCGGGGATGGGCTTTCCCCTGTAACGGAACTCGCTGTCATAATCATCCTCGATCAGATAACGCCCCGGTGCCTCGTTGGCCCATTTCAGCAGTTCCAGCCGCCTCCCGATGGGCATCAGCACCCCTGTGGGATACTGATGGGAAGGCATCACATAAGCTGCCGTCACATCACTTTGACGCAGGCCCGCCACAGTCATGCCGGCCTGGTCCATATCCACCGTGGTAATCTCATAGGCAAAGGAGCGGAAGATCTGGTACGCCCTCTTGTAGGTGGGGTTCTCCATGGCGATCCGTACCTGCCGCCCCAAAATTTTCTCCAGTAAAAGGAGCAAATAATCATTTCCGGCCCCCACGATGATCTGCTGCGGAGAGCAGTTCACTCCCCGGGAGGAATGCAGATATCTGCCGATGGTCTCCCGCAGGCTGTACTCTCCCTGGGGATCCCCCTGGGCAAACAGACCGGCGCTGCCCTCGCCCAGCACACTCCTGTTGATCTTGCGCCACACACTGAAAGGGAACCGGGACATATCCGTGGCCGAAGGAGAAAAATCCACGGCATAACAGGCCCCGGCATCTGCCTCCGGCGCCGCCTTTCCCCCGTCCCCGGCGTCCAGCCGGTACAATTCTTCCATCCGGCACACAAAATACCCCTTGTAAGGGCGGGAGGCAATATAACCCTCCGATAAGAGTTGGTCATAGGCCAGCATGGCGGTGCTGCGGGAGACCTGCAGATATTCCGCCAGAGAACGGGTAGAGGTAAGCC
>OFHA01002186.1_pt1 | contig 11871 bp, 24 predicted proteins | sample 1521891 | NCBI WGS metagenome assembly OFHA01 (sample SAMEA3504089, study PRJEB24116) | mouse gut metagenome | biome: mouse gut; feature: mouse-associated habitat; material: faeces | place: Denmark | collected 2011 | reverse complement strand
GGAGGTGACTTTACATTATTTTTCACTTTACATTAGCTCAATATTGGGGAGTACCCCAGCGAAGAAAGAGAATCTACCTTGTACACAGTTTTGGAAATGACAGTGCCGGACAAATACTATTTGAGTGCGAAAGCGTGTTCCGGGATACTGCGCAGGGCAGAACAGAGGGGCAGGACACTTCCGCAGGCGTTGGAAGAAGCACTGCGGCAGCAGATACAACGCCAACAGTCTTCACAATCGCAGGAAACGCAATCGGGAGGACAGGGAAGAACGGAGGAAACCAGCTTGGAATAGGGCAGAATGTAAGCTACACGCTGACGACAGCAGGAAAACATTGCGTTGCCGTTCCAGAATATGAAGCATATAAGCTGTCTGGATATGGCGAATACAAAGAGGGAGTGGGAACATTGAGAGCAAGCGGCGGCGATTACGGAGGGGGAAGTGAAACAATGATAGTTGAAAAAAGATTGCAATTTGCAGAAGCATACCAGCACAACGGTTACAGAATGTCAAATGTTGCGAATACACAGACGGCAGGAGCAAATAACAGCGTAAGAGGTGACACAAGTTTTGTGATTGAAAATGATGTGGTACGGTTTGATGATTTTGTAACAAATGAAGACGGAAGCTGCTGGGCGTATATGTGCAAGGAATGTGCCGAAAAATATGAAATTTCAGAAAAGTATTTGGATAATGGTTGCGGGGGAGGAATTTGCAGCGTGCAGGGTTGCGAAAATGAAGCAGATTATTACATAGACTTCCCAGAAAATACAGAGGGACTGGCAGAAAGTGAAAGTGTATGGACGGTAGCAACGGACGCATTAAAGGGAATGGGGCGGCGCATAGTGTACCGTGTACGTAGAATGACACCAACAGAATGTGAACGGCTTGACGGCTTCCCAGACAAGTGGACACGGCAGGACACGAAAGGGAATGTAATTTCTGACAGTAAAAGATATACAGCACTGGGAAACAGCATTGCGGTTCCGTGTGCAGAACGTGTCTTCATAGGTATACTTGCGGCTGAAAAGGAGGTACAGGAACATGGCTGAAAAGCAGAAATTGTCCGAGTTGGACACAATTATATTATCCCTGCATGAACGCTGGTGGAAGAAAATGCTTGCGGGGGAAAAGATACTGGAAATCAGGAAGACAGCCCCAACGAAGAAAGACCGGGAATACAGGGTGCTTGTGTATGTGACCGGGGGCGGCGGTGTGTGTGGTGAATTTATCTGTACAGACTTCATGAAAATAAAAATGCTTCCGAAGTTGCTTGAAACGCATAAGAAGCAAAGCTGCCTGACAGAAAACCAGATACGGGAATATGCAGGGGAAAGCAAGCGGAATTTATGGGGCTGGGCAGTAACGGAGGTAAAAGAGTATTACACGCCGCACCCACTGAACCTTTATGGGCTGAAAAAACCGCCGCAGTCATGGTGCTATTACAGAGGGGAAGAAGTGCCGGACATTATGACAATAAACAACCTTGCTAATATGTGCGGGTATTTCTTCAATGCGGAGTTTGACCCGGAATTAAAGTGCAACGGAGTAAATAACGGCTACAACTGCCGACACCCGGAGCAGGAAGAAAACTGCGGCGGTATAGGTTGCTGTTACCAGTGGTCATGCCCGCTTGAAAATGTTATCCCGGCAGATGAAGAAGACTGCGAAAAATACGGGCTGGACTATGAAGAAAGTGAGTTCGTTCTTGTCTACCAGAAAGGGCAGTGAAATGTTTTGGTGCGGGACAAAAAACAGATGGTGCAGTGTTTGGAGTTGCAGGCGGCAGCAGTGCGAATTTACGGGAAAGGAGAGAGGGCGGCAGATGTATAAAAGAGTAAATGGAGAGTGGACAAATACTTGACGCAGGCGGTAAATGATGAAGTGCCGGAGGAACGGGAAAAAGGAATGGAGGCAGGCAAAGAGCTTTTGAAGCACTGTAAATATATTCTGATTGGCAGCAAGTACGGGCTTTCGGCGGGTATGCTGGAAGAAATAGAAATTGCGCAAAAATGCGGGACGGTAGAGCTTGCGCAATCAAAAGCAGGATTGATTGAAGTATATAACGGAGGGCAGCAGTCATGACAAAAGAACAGGCAGCAAGAAAACTGAAAGCATTGAAAGCACTTGCAGAACGTGGCGTGGGCGGCGAAAAGGAAACGGCAAAGCGGCTTTATGAGGAATTAAAGAAGAAATATGGGGCAGAGGAAGAAACGGCAAGGGAAGAAACAGGAAGCGACACTGTAATATCAATGTTTTACATGGGTATGATGGGCTTTGCCTTGCAGCAGGAGCTTGAAAACTGCAATGAATGTCCGTACCAGAACGGGCAGGAGATATGCGAACAGTGCGGGACATATGAGAACATAAAGGAAATATGCAGGCGCACGGAGGAAGTAAAGCAGGAAAGTGGGCGGGCGGGGTGATTGCTGACGGGTTCTACAACATGGATTGTTTTCAGGGCTTCAACCTGATAGATGATAAGTCAATAGACATGATACTTTGCGATTTACCGTTTGGGACAACGCAAAACGAATGGGACGTTATTCTGCCGTTTGATAAATTATGGCAGCAGTACGAGCGAATTATAAAAGACAACGGTGCAATCCTGCTTTTCGGCATGGAGCCATTTTCAAGCCGCTTGCGGTTGAGTAATACGGAATTGTACAAATATGACTGGATATGGCAGAAGACGAACCCGAAAGGGCATTTGAACGCAAAAAGCCAGCCTATGCGGGCGCATGAGGTTATAAGTGTATTCTACAAAAAGCAGCCTACATATAACCCGCAAATGACACACGGACACCAGAGGAAGACAGCAAAGAACGAATACACAAGGGAAAAGGACGGGGCGGGCTGTTACGGGAAAGAAAACAGGAATACAATTTATGATTCAACAGACCGTTACCCGCTTGATGTGCAGATATTCAGCAATGGGGACCAGACAAAGAAAATACACCCGACAGAAAAGCCAGTGCCTATGCTTGAATACTTCATAATGACCTATACGAATATGGGTGATTTAGTTCTTGATAATTGCGCCGGGTCCGGCAGTACCGGGAAAGCGGCACACAATACCGGGCGGCGGTTTATCGGTTTTGAAAAAGACCGGGAAATATACAAGAGAGGTTATAAAAGCTGGAAAGAGCATACAAGCCAGATAACGCTATTTAGCATGATGAAAGGAGAAAAAGAGTGAAACAGAAACAGGAAGAAACAATGCAGGTTTTCAAGAATTATTTTGCACATATAAACAGACCGGGGGCGGTTGACCTGCTGAAATGGATAGAAAGCAACGGATTCTTTTCAGCCCCGGCAAGCAAAAGACACCACGGGAGCTTCCCCGGAGGGCTTGCGGAACATTCCATAAACGTATACAGACGGCTTTTGCGCCTGAATGATGATGAAGAAAAGCGGCGGCAGTACCCACAGTACGATTTGGAAACTATTGCAATATGCGGGCTTTTGCATGATTTGTGCAAGATAGACGCATACAGAAACATTCCAGTACCAAAGGGAGCTGCAGAGCAGTACGAAGTCACACGGAGCTTTCCGGCTGGACACGGTGAAAAGTCCGTTATTCTGATATTGCAGTTTATGAAGCTGACAAAGGAGGAAATACTGGCTATACGCTGGCACATGGGGCAGTATGACTTTTACGCAAGGGGTGGCGGGTATGATTTAGACAATACCTTTCACCAGTGCAAGCTGGCGGTCATGCTTCATCTTGCGGATATGATGGCAACACACTTTGACGAGAGGGAGGAAACGAAAAAATGACAATAGAACAGCAAGCGGAAGAACTTACAAAAGCGTATCTTGCTTCTTACAATTTAGCAATGACGCAAGTAAGAAACCCGGAGTTTGCGGCGCAGATAGCGGGCATGATAGTTGTTGCGATAAACGGAACATTGCCAAAGCAGCCGGAAGTCAACCCGGTCATGGGGTTATTGTCACAGATGATAATAGCAGCCGGACAGGGAGAACCAGAGCCAGAAGAAACAGGAAGCAAAAAGAAAAAGTAAACAGGGGGTGCAGCAGTGAAAAGAAGTGATTTAGAGCAGCATTTAGGCAAGGTTGTTACAATCACGTTGTTTGACAATGACGTTATCGTGGGCGAACTGCATAAAACAGGGGAAGAACAATTCAAAAATAACCCGAATTTGTACATACCGCAGAAATGCTATTTCTTAATCAATCCCCAGTCATGCCTGTTTAAGAGTTCACACGTTAAGAAGCTGACAGAAGGGAGATAGAGAAAATGAACTATTACGCAAGGCAGCAGAACCGCAGGAGAAGCGAAGCGACAGAGCAGGAAACAGTGATACAGTGGTGCGGATGGCAGCAGGCAAGCCACCCGGAACTGAAATTGATTTATCATATCCCGAACGGCGGCAGCAGGAACACGCTGGAAGCGGCGAACCTAAAGCGGCAGGGGGTAAAAGCGGGCGTTCCTGATTTATGTTTGCCTGTAGCAAGAAACGGATTCCACGGGCTGTATATCGAAATGAAGTACGGGAAGAACAAAACGACGGAAAGCCAGGACGAATGGCTGGAAGCACTGAAAGAACAGGGATATTTCACGGCGGTTTGTTACGGGGCAGAGGAAGCGGAAAGGATAATTGCAGGGTATTTGCAGTTTCCGGGCTATCCTGCAATAGAGAGCCGGAAAACACAGAAGGAGGGCTAAAACATGGGAATAGATATGCGGGGCTTTAAGGTTGTTTATAAAGAGCGTGTATATAATGCGCTGAATATGTGCTGGAGGTATAATGACACGCCACCAGAGATTGAAGCAGAGGAAAAGGGGATTGCAAAGCCGAAATTTTTAACGGTTGTTACTCTGAACGAAGACGGGGAAGTGATTCTTCTGCATGATGAAGCCTGTATGTTTCAGTTTTTAAGAATCACAAATTAAAGGAGGGGCAGACGTGAACATACAAAAAGCAGCGGTCAGGGCTTCTAATAACGCCATGCGGGGCTATATCCCGCATAATGCCATAGTTTCACAGGGGGCGAAGATTGCCGCCCGGCAGCAGGCGCAGGAGAAGCCACAGAGGGGCAAGAAGGGCAGGAAACGGGAAAGGCTTACAGAGATAAGCACAGGCAGTGGAAAACCCGTTCTAAAGCAGAATGTGGGCGTTGTACGGGCTGCAAAGAAGCTATTCGAGTATGAGGAAACAGGGCTTTCCCCGTATGAAGTCCGGGCGTTGATAGAGAGGGAAAAGGCATTGACAGAAAAGGTGAAGAAAATGCAGGACTGGTGAAAGAAGGTGCGGGCATGGACCGTGAAAAATGTATTATCTGCGGAAAGACGCTGCCGGAGGACGGGCAGGGAATATGCGCTGACTGTCTGGCTGAAAAGTCAGACGAAGAAACCGCAGAGGAATTGCGGGATATAGCGGGCGTGTTAAGTATTACGGCAGACACGGACGCAAACATAAAAAAATCAATGGAAGCAATCATGCGTATTGCCTACAGGATAGACAGGAGGAAGGAAAAGTGAAAGTTGACAGGGAAAAGCCGCCGTATCTTCCGAAAGTTGCATTTGTGCGGCTTCATACGGCAGGAAGGGAAGTAAAGGACTATCGGGAAGAGTTCAAGGGGCAGGGCTTTACTTCCAATCAGTTCAAGCACATGAAGAAAGCTGATGAATTGTGGGACGGTTTAGAACTATGGGTAAGCATGTGGAGCTATGACAATCACGAAAGCTGGCACTTATGGAGCTGGAAGAAGGAAGACGATAACCGGGTAATGCTTGCAATGTATGAAGCGGAACAATATAACCCGTTTTGCGCTTATGAAGATGATTTTGAGGGCTTCAAGGCTGACTGGGAAGCGGGAACCTATGACCCTGGCTGTACTTACACATTCCCGCTTTCTGCGGTAGAGGTTCTGGAGGTTGTGCAGGAGGAAGAGGACAACAGAAATCATGAACGGGTACAGAAAGAAGTTGCAAAGGCGAAAGAAGACGTTTTCTTGAAATGCCGGGCGACAAAGAAGAAAAGGAAATACGGGAAAAAGAAAAGAAGATAGGAGGGCGAAGGAAGTGGGGAAGAGAAAGAACAGGCATTGCCAGAGCAAACAGGAGGTATTGCAGAGAGTACGGCAGCAGAAAGCGGCAGAACAGCCGGAGAAGCGCAAGCCGCTTTTAAAAAGACAGTTGCAGACGGTAAACAGAATAAGACCTTCCGTTGAACGGGCAAGGGCGCAAATGAGGGAGAAGAACAGGAGGGAAAGCAAAAGTGATATTGATTGAAGCGGCAGCGGAAGCAATAGGATTCTTCCTGAAAGGGATAGCAGTTATTTTGCTGACAGCGGCAGCGGGGCTTGTGTTTATCATACTGCGGGAAGTTGCGTGGTATGTCAGAAAACAGAATGAAAAGAAGATGGAGGAAAAGGACAATGCAGGTGGCGGCATTTAGCGCAAGAAGCCCGTATGAAATCGGGGACAAAATTCAGGTTATTACACCAGCGGGAAAGAATCAGGAAGGGGCGTTGTATATGACGACATATGCGAAGATAACAGACATTGCCTGCACACATTTCCAGAGGGAAAACAGAGTTCTTTTTACATATGAGCTTGACGGGTCCGGGGAATACATACCGTTGATAACGGCAAAGGAAGCCGGGCTGACCGTCTGAAAACCCGTATATCTTACGCAAGTATAAAAAATAAACAAATATACTTGCGTAAGATTGTGCAGTTTGCCTATTGAAAATATACTTGCGCAAGTATATAATAAATACATAATCAATCAGGCAAACGGAGGAAAAAAGAATGAGGACATTTGAAGTCGGCAAAAGATACGGGGAACACGCAGTTGTATTTGAAATTGTAAAGAGAACGGCGAAAACAATCACATATGCGGCAATCCACCATTCAGGAAGATACAATGAAAGCAGGAGAGAAGAAAAGAAAGTGAAAATACAAAACTGGGACGGCAGGGAAGTATTTTTTGCAGGAAGTGAAACGGTAGAAGCATAAAGAGAGCCGGGAGCCGCAGAGGGGCAGCAGGTGAAGACCTGCGGGGCGGGTCCGATTCCCGCCCGGCGCATTGAATGAAATAACAGACGCAAGGAGGAAGGGCGCATGAAAAAAGCAGAATACAGCAAGTTGAAGCCGGGGGATTTAGTAGAGGTTCCTAGAACACAGTTTTCACAGCAAAGAAGGGGCTGGAATGGCTGGTTATTCAGTGAAGCAGTTGTTATCAGCAAGGGAACAGGAAACAAGAGCAAAAAGCCCGTTGTAAAGGTTCTAATGAGAACGCCGGGGAAGCGGGGAGAATACGGGGTAAATGATTACGGGGAATGTGAAAAGATATTCTTTGCAGAACACGTTTTTCAGACAAACGCAGTAAAAAACGCCGAACGCTTCATGAAAGCAGACGGAGTTGAAACAAAAGAAGCGTTCTATCAATTCATCAAAGAAGAAGACGTGACAGGCTGCGACTGGATAAAATTTCTTGTAGACAAAGGGTTTTTGTTCGGAGAAGAGCCGGGAGCTGCAGAGGGGTAGCAGGTGTGAAGACCTGCGGGGCGGGTCCGATTCCCGCCCGGCGCACTACTGGGAAAATAAAAATATCATACCAGATACAAGGAGGAAGGACACATGAAGACAATTTCTGTTATCAACTTGAAAGGCGGGGTTGCAAAGACAACTTCAAGCGTCAATATGGCGCATATCCTGAACGCCGTACACAAAAAGAAGGTTCTGCTGGTCGATAACGACAAGCAGGGGAACGCTTCAAAGTTCTTTAACCGCCACAGCTATGACAAAGCGGGCGTTGCAGAGGTAATGACGGACAGGAAAATTGACATGGAAGCAGTCATTCAGCATACGGACTATGAGGGGTTAGACATTATCACGGCAAATATGAACCTGTCAACGGCGAATCTGTCAGTAATGCTTGACCAGAGCCGCCCGCAGCAGACACGGTTCAAGAGAGCGTTGCAGCAGGTAGCGGGGCAATACGACTTCTGCATTATAGACAATGCCCCGGATATTAACATAAGCACGATAAATGCGCTAGTTGCTTCTGATGATGTGATAGTGCCGATTACGATTGACGACTTTTCACTTGATGGACTGGAAGAGCTGACAGAACAGATTGAAAACGCACGGGAAGAGCTGAACCCGGCATTGTGCTTCCGGGGGTGCTTCATTACACAGTATGACAGACTGAACGAAGCAGACCAGCAGGGGGAACAATATCTGCAAGTATGCAATAAATACCCGCTTTTTGATACGCATATCAGACGCACGGCAAAAATGAAACCCAGTACATTTGAGCGGAAGCCGATTTTGATTTATTCCAGCCGCTGCGGGGCGGCGCAGGACTATAAAAAGCTGGTTGAAGAATATCTGAAAATGTGACCGAATCGGACACGGAAAGGAAGGAAAAAGAGATGGCAAAAGCAAAATTCAACCTGACAGACTTATTGAACAGCCGTTCAAAGGAGCTGGAGGAAGTAAGCGGAGGACAGCAGCAGGAAAGCGCAGCGGGGCAGCAGGACAACGCCACGCAGCAGGCAGAGGAAAACGCCATTATGAATATTGACGTTCATGACCTTGTACCGTCGAAAGACAATTTCTATCATGTAGACGACGAATTGAAGCGTTCTATTGAGCTTGTGGGCATATTACAGCCGTTACTGGTAAGCCGCCCGGAAAACGGCAAATACAAAGTGATTGCGGGGCATAGAAGACGGCTTGCGGCACTTTCCCTGTTAGAAGAGGGAAAAGAGGAAATGCGGTTTGTCCCCTGTATCTTCAAAAAAGCGGACGTGCGGGACCGCCTGGCACTGATTATGGCAAACCGCTTCCGGGATAAGACCGACTGGGAAAAGATGATGGAAGCAATTCAGGCAGAGGAACTGGCAAAAGAGCTGAAAAAGGAATACAGCCTGAACGGAAGGACCCGTGAAGTCCTTGCAGAGATAACAGGGACAACGGAAGCGCAACTGGGACGGTATAAGTCCATTTATAACAATCTTTCTGCCCGCCTGATGAAATACTTTAAAGAAAGCGTTATCAATGTTTCTGTAGCGGTTGAGTTGTGCGGCATGAGCGCAGCGGGGCAGGAGGAAGCAGCGGACAGGGTGGAGGAAGCCGGGACGCTTTCATTGATGGAAGCAAAGGAAATGAAGCAGAGGGAGGAAGCCGGAAAGGAAATGCCGGGGCAAATGAGCTTCACAGAAGACATTATGCCGGGCGTAACGGGGGAAGGTAAGGAAGAACCCGCAGAAGAGGAAGAAACGCCCACAGAGGGCGCAGAGGAAGCCACAGAGGGGCAGCAGGAAGACTTCATGAACCAGCCCGAAGAATACGAAGACCCGCAGCCGGAAAATATCACTTCTCTTTGCTATTCCTGCGAGAATTACGAAACGTGCCACGAAAAGAAAAGCACGGTCACTTCCTGCAATGCCTATGTGAACCGGGAGGAAGCCCGCAAGACAGATGAACAGCGGTACGACGAACAGCAGGCAGAAATTGACCGGGAAACGGCAAGGAAGCTGAAAGAACAGCAGCAGGAAGAGAAAATGCAGCAGTTACCGAGTGAAGCGGAAAAGAAGGTGCATGAAATCACGCTGGCGGCTTCAAAGTATAATGAAATCGCAAATGAAACGCTGACATTCTATCTGTTAAAGAATGACGGGTACAGGGTAGGAGATACGGTGGTAATGCAGGAGTACACGGCAGGAAGAATGACAGGGCGGGAGATTGTAACAGAAATAACGTATGTATGGGAAGACTGGACGGGGCTTGAAGATGATTATTGCATTATCGGTTTTTCGGTTCAGGAATTAAGAAGAAGGGAAGAAGGCTGAACATAGTGGGATTGCTTGCGGATATTGCGGAGATTATGGAAAACATGAAAGAAAACGGAGAGAGGGCAACGCCGGAAACGGTGATTGCCCTTGCCGTGTGGAAAGAAGGAGGTAAGAGGGATGGCAAAGACCATGAACAAAAACAAAGTCCTGAAATTGCTTGAATTGTTCCCGGAGATTGACGGAGAAATAAAGTCAAGACGCAGCTTTATTTCAGACTTAGAACAATATTACAATCCGATTCAGGGGGTGGGCTACAGCGACACGACGAAGGGCAAATACGCAAATTCTGACCCCACAGAACGGATTGCGCTGAATATCCCGGAGTATGTGCGGGGAGATATTCAGCGTTACCAGCAGGAAATAGAGGAATTGCAGAAAGTAAAGGTTGAAATCCTGAAAGAAGTGTCACGGCTGACAATGAAGCAAAAAAATGTTGTTTTCGGGTATTATTTTCACGGCATGAAGTGGGAACAGGTAGCGGAGCGGACGCACTACAGCGAAAGACAGTGTAAAAATATCCGGGACGGAGCGGTGGAACGGCTTCTGAAAGGTTTTGAAAACAATCGCATACTTTCTGAATACGAAATAAAGGAATGAAGATTGCCCGGCATTGCACGGAAAAAGCTGGTATAATCAAGGCGAAGGAAACAGGGCTTCAAAAAGCAGGGGAAGCAAGCCGGGCTTCATATTCTGGGAATTTTGAAACCCTGATTTTTTTATATTTCCGAAATCAGGGCGGGGCAAAGCTGCGAAAACGAACGAAGGGAAGTGAAAGAGGGCATGGGAAGAAAGAGGAACCCGGAGCGGGACCAGAGCTTGAAAAGGTACATAGAAAGCGGCGGGAAAATGACGATTGAAGAGCTTGCGGCGGCAGCAGGCGTTCCAAAAGCCCGCATAAGCAAGTGGAAATCAGAGGATAAGTGGGAAGATAAGCTGAAAGAAGCCCCGAAGAAAAAGGGCGGGCAGAGGGGAAATAAAAATGCGGCAGGCAGGACCCCTAAAAAGGACGGCAATAAAAACGCCGTCACACACGGAGCCTTTGCACAAGCGGGGATTGACGACATAGACCCGGAGAAAGCGGAGTAAATAAAAGCGGTAAAACCGGGCGGCAGCATAGAGAAAATGACGGAAGAGCTGCAAAGCCTGTTAGTGCGTAAAGCCTATTTAGAAGGGCTATTGCAGCAGTACACAGCCCCGGAAGCAGAGGGGGCTTTTTATGCTGATAAATTAGTGCATATGGCAGTACCAAAGACGCTTGAAGAGGTACAGGGAGAGCAGGACAGCGGCATTGACACAGGGCAGGTGCAGGACCCGGAAGGGGGTACAGAGAAGCTAAAGACAGCAATGAAGACTATCATTAAGTCAAGCGCATTTGATAGGGCTATGAAGGTAGAAGCAGAGCTGAACCGCCTGCATGGGCGTATCATAAAGCAGATAGACAGTATCAAGTCATATGAGATGGAAGAAAGAAGATTGTCACTGGAAGAGCGGAAATATCAGCTTGCTAAACAAAAATTAACAGGTAAGTTCATTATTGATGATGAAACGGAAGAAATCATTGACGACTTGATGGACGGCGACTGAACGGGCGGTAGGTTCTTTCAGGCGTTTGGAAGCTATGCGGGTACGGCGACGCCCAGAACCTGCCTAGATACAAAATGAAAAAAACGGCTTCCGTTTCTGCCGGGAAATATTTTGAAAGGGGGTGCGTCAAAAAATGAAGTTGTACACGTCGGCGGCGGTTGCACGGTATCTTGATATGACAGAAAGGAACGTGCGGACGCTGCGGGACAAAGGGATATTGACCGAATACAAGCCGGGGTTGTACGACTTGCAGACGGCGACAAAACAGTATATAAATTTCCTGCGGCAGAAGAACCCGGAAGCAGAAGAGAAGGTGGACTACAACACGGAGCGGGCAAAGCTGGTGCGGGCGAAAAGGGAGAATCAGGAGCTGGAACTACAGTTGCGAAAGAATGAGCTTCACACGACAGAAGACATTGAAAAGATTGTGACAGATACGCTTGTAAATTTCAG
>OFHA01002183.1_pt1 | contig 11893 bp, 10 predicted proteins | sample 1521891 | NCBI WGS metagenome assembly OFHA01 (sample SAMEA3504089, study PRJEB24116) | mouse gut metagenome | biome: mouse gut; feature: mouse-associated habitat; material: faeces | place: Denmark | collected 2011 | reverse complement strand
ATTTTAATTTGACGTTTTTGTGCGGGAGAAAGGAACTTTAGTTTGCTGGGCTACATTAACACTAAAAACAGATATATGACAGGACGGTGTATTAACACTAAAAACAGATATATGACAGGACGGTGTATTAACACTGAAGAATAGATATATAGCAGGATAGCGTATTACATTGAAAATGGAGATGTACAAAACAAAAAGCCCGTTCTCTATGGATGGAATAATTAGTATGATATAAAAACGACTGTTCGGTCGCAATCGATATTTAAAATAGTAATGAGATGCTATACCGGTGCATATAACTCCGGATGTTAAAATTAAACACAAAAAAGACACCTTCAGCGAATACCGATGCCAGGATAAATAAATTATGCAAGAAGGTGTCCTTAAAGATAACATGAAACGATCTTATGTGGAAAGTATACAACATGTTTTTAGATAAAGCAGGCTCATAATAAAAAAGATAGAATTGCCTCTATCATCCATGTAGCGTGCACAAGGATTTTACATTCATTTTAAAAGTACTTTGAACCCTAAATGCAGTTTTCATTTTGGCTGAACTTGCATAGAGCGTGAATAAGTAACTGTTTGTCTGCGGACGGAATGGTATGGTTGTTTATAGTGATGGTAAAAGCACAGGTAGTGAATGTAATTCGAATATCATTGTACTGTTTAGGTTTGGATTTGGTTATATAGGATCGAAATGTCCTTTTCGTGTGTCTGAGTAAAAGTGTCGGATAGCAAACAGTGGACGAGCAGCGGATAACAGATGGTATGCACAGGTGGCATTACTATATTATGGGTTGAGGGCGGATCGCAATAACAATTTTGGACAGTAGTTATAGTTAATTTCATGAAATTGCCCCGCATTTAATACCCAATCTCGCCGAAGACATAGTTTCGGCGCATTTGGATCGGTGAATTGTAATCAGTAGGTAGTTTTTGTCATGATGTAGAATAAAATACTTGACAAGTGTACGCTAACAACGTATACTTCAATTAAGCAATAATATACAACTTATTAGAGATACATATGCTATTGAAAATAACTGACAGACATAGTAAATTAAAAAGATGGAAGTGGCAGATAAAATGGGTATGAAAGAGATAAGACAAAGGACTGGCTGGTCACAAAGTAAATTTGCAGAACATTTCGGTATTCCGGTAAGAACGCTGCAGCAATGGGAGCAGGGAAAAAGTGCGCCGCCTTCTTATGTAACAAGGATGATCGCTTATATTTTGGCGTTTGAAAAAATATTTGATAGTCAGGGAATGGAAGAACCAGATGGAAAGCAAAATACAGAAATTGGAAGAAGTTTTCAGGATAAGACGGAGCAAAAAGCTGTACAAAAACAAAATATCGAAAATGATTTACAAGATAACAATATTTAAACGACTTATATCAGGAAGTGATAATAATGACAGTAAAAAAGAAGATAAAACCGGACGCTGCGTTAAAAGATTTCTGGCGAGACAGGGAGCGGTTTGCGGATTTGTTTAACGGCACACTGTTCGGAGGGGAAAAAGTGCTGGATCCGCGAATACTTCAGGAAGCGGATACGGATATGTCAACGGTAATAAAAACAGACGATCAGGCAGAAACGGTGGAACATTTTCCGGACGTGGTGAAAAAGAGCATGAACGGAGTGGATTTTATGCTCCTGGGGCTGGAAAATCAGATGAAAATACATTATGCGATGCCGCTTCGGAACCTGACGGGAGAAACACTGGCGTATCTGAAAGAATACAGGGAAAAAGCGAAAAAGAACAGGGCAGAAGGAAAATGGGACAGCGGGGATGAATTTCTGTCAGGACTGCGAAAAGAAGACCGTCTGCATCCGGCAGTATCATTATGTGTGTATTATGGAGAAACGGAATGGGACGGCCCGCAGACACTCAGGGAGATGCTGGATATGGAAAGACTGCCCGCACAGCTGAAAGAGGCGGTACAGGATTACCGGCTGAACCTGGTACAGGTGGCAAAGAGTGAGAGCAGCGGATTTCAGCATGCAGAGGTAAGGGATTTTTTTGAGATCATGCAGAGCATATACCGCAGGGACTATAAAAAGATAGAGGAAGTCTACGGAACGAGGGAGATCAGTACGGAGCTGGGACTTGCAGTGGGAGCGGCGGCAGAGTCGGAAAAACTGATGAAACATGCACTGGAAGAGAAGGGAGGCAGGATGAATATGTGTACGGCATTACAGGAGCTGGAAGATACCGGCCGCAGAGAAGGAAGGATCGAGGGCCATAAAGAAGGAAGGATCGAGGGATATAGAGAAGGAAGGATTGAGGGAATCGTAAAAACCTGTATGGAATTTGGAGCGACAGAAGAGGAAACAACAGAAAAGCTGCAGAAGCAGTGCGGTCTTGAAATCTGCGAAGCGCAAAGATTTGTGATTCAGTATTATCGGTAATAGTCCGGATTGCCGGACTATTACCGATAATCAATAGCAATGTCTGGAGTTATTCTGTCTGTTTGCCAAGCCGCTGTAGTTCCAGACCGCAGATTCCTCTGCGCAGAATGCTTTCTGCAACAGACAGGTGTACGATAAGGAACACAGTCCCTTTTGGATTACGGATTCGGAGTATGGCAGGCGCTTTTTGGGCGAAGTCCGTCTCGTCGATGTACACGGCAGATGGTATGCCGTTTGATCCGATCACAACCTGTTTGGGTTTGTATGGCAGATCTGGAAGAAACCAGAAGGTTTTCTGATCTTTTTTCTGAGGGTTTATAAAAGCACAGGGGCGCCATAGCTGCTCAGGCAGGTATTGTTCGATCAGCTGCTTTAACTGATCGCTAAAAAGATGTTCGCTGGCGATATAATCAAATTTATCCAAAGCGGATAAATTTTCCATAATTCGAACAGAGGGTTCCATAGAAGAAGGATCCTCAGTTTTTGGAGCTTTTGGTATAGAGACAGTCCCGGACTGTCTGATGAGAAAATAATCCATAGTTTACCTATATTCCTTTCTGATAACTGACCAGCCAGTTATTTCATAAGATGAGTGCTGCAAAACAGAAGCAGATTGTCTGACAGATAAGCGGTTTTTGGTTAATCAATAATTTTCATGGATTGCAGCTGCTGTGGAGAAAGAGAAAGCAGGTGCAGATGATCTCTGTCGATGACAGCGCCGTCCATAGTCGCGCCTGTAAAGTCGGCATCACGGATTCTGGTTCGGGTAAAATCGGCATTTGTCAGATTTGCATTTTTAAAACAGATGCTGCGATATCCGGTAATGGTCCATTTTGTATGGTCTGGAACACCGCGGTACGCTTTTGCTGCAGTGAAGCGTGCATTCGTTAGATCTGCTCCGGTAAAATCAGATTCATGCATCAGACAATATCGAAAGTCAGCATCCTGTAGTCTGGCATGGCAGAAACGGGCGCCGAACAGCATGGAGTCCTGAAAATCTGTGCCGGTCAGCGTCGTATCGCGCAGATCTGAATAACGCAGATCGATTTCGGACAGATCAGCGCCGGAAAAATCAAGTCCTGTAAAATCTTCGAACGCATAGGAATATTCTTCTCGCAGAGCAAACCAGTCCAGCGTTTCTTTGGAAGTGCGCTGCCTGTTTTCCTTATAGATTGCTTCAGTGTAAGCCATATATTCGCCAACATTGATTTCAAACTCTTTTCCACGCTGTACGGAAAGAAATGGTTCGGCTTCGATGCATGGAAGGATGGAGAAGCGGAATGCAGAGACAATATATTTATAAAACTGGCTGGTGCAGGACAGCAGAAAGGAAACCGTTTCCTGACCGGTAACTGCCCCGGCAAATCTTTTACGGGCAGTCATCAGGTCAGTCCATAGTTCTTTATACTTTATAAATAAAAATGAAAAATCAAAATGGCCGACCATACGCTGTAAAGGATCAAAATACCAGTTGTCGTCGTAAACACGTATTTCAGCCTTAATTTCTCCGTTTATCAAATTTGTGAATAAAAGCGTATATTCCAGATAGGATATGGCGCCCAGTTCATTTGCCCGCTGGAGGCGGATAATGGTTTCACATATTTGTTTGAAGTTTCTTTGGAATACAGGCATGTATTCGTCTAAATTTGTCTGATACAGCTTTTCTGTTTCAAATAATTTCTGCGTTTTTAAATCGTCGGCATATTGCATATATTCTTCAGTCATTTGAGAAATAATACCCCCTTGCTTTGTTTGATGGATAAAATGATTATAATGCGAACTGTGTCAAAAAGAAATATTAAAATAGTTTTAGTTACAAATTATTACAAATCAAAGATAATTTAATGTACAAATTATTACAATTTAATAAGACTATTTTTAGTGATATTTACTGAAATAGTACAAAATCATATGAAGTTTGTAGAAAATAGTGGACAAAAATAGTTTTTTGCAGTATGATACAGGTAGTAGATTCTTATAAAGTACAACTTAATAAACCGCTATGTACAATGGAGGACTTTTATGGAAATTATAGAACAAACAAACCGGACGATCTTGTTCGACGTTGTGAATCCGGAAGTGTTTAACATGTTCAACATTATGTCAGACGTGGACGAGAATTCAAAAAGCCTTACAGATGAGAAGGTGGCGGAAATTAACAATGCCCTTCTGGTAAAGAATTTTGATGATTTTTTAAAGAAGTTCCAGCCGACGATCTATAGCTACTTTGACCAGGAACGCGGAATGGTTTATGAGCTGACCAAGCCAGCCGGAATACCAGATCCGTTAGTGAAAAAAATAGTTATTGACCGGAGCAACACGTTTTTAAAAATGTTTATTTCGATTATGGACAGCAAAAAAGCATCCGGCGCCACAAATGCGGCGTTTAATTATGAAAAAGTGACAGAGATGCTTGCACCGCACAGAACGCTGAAAGAGATTAAAAAGCTGAAAAAAGATATTTCCTATCTGGAAAATAAAAACGCAGAATTTGAAAGCGATTCTCCTGCGAAACAGGATGCGGTATTAAAACTAAAATCCAAACTTGACCGGACAAAAAAATATTACAATGAAACAGCTTCTCAGCTGACACTGATGCTTGGCATGATCAAGGATAATCTTGATACGGCTGTAAGGGCATCGCAAAAAGGCATTACAGAATTTAACCCGGCGCTTCCGGTATTTAACGAAAATGCGGAAATTGTCGCATTACAGGTAACCGATCAGCCGGCCGGACTTTTGACCGACAAAGGAGAAAAAAAGGAGAGCACCGCACTGGCGGAATCAGGCAAAGCGGAGCTTGCAGCGACTTCTGACAGACCGAAAAAAGAAAAAATCAGTTATAAGGCTTTATCTATCTCTGTCATAGAAGAACAGTATAACGAGAGTATGCGGGAGCTTTATTCTTCAGTCGGACAGGAATATGATGAGGAAACGGCAGCTTCGTCACTGTCGAAGGAACTGATAGTTGCCGCATTTACAGATAAGATGCCGGACAAGCTGGTGGCAATGGATATTAGTGATAAGGTGGAGCTTTATAACAAATATTCGGCGATCAATACGAGCTGGCAGAAGGCGTTTATTCGGACGGCAAAGCTGCTGATTGAAAAGATCTTAAGCGTCAAAGCATTTTTTGATCAGTATCAGCCAAAATCTCCAATGATGCGTCCGTCTTTATTGATTGTAAACGCGAGTATGGATGAAATTTTGGAAGAAAAGAATCTCGAGAATCTGAAAAAATATCTGGAGACGGTGAATAATAAATCAGATTATAGCAATACGATCTGGTTTGGAATTGTTCCGAATATTGAATATTCAGAAGACAGAGAAATAGAATTAGACGAAGATACGATGCGTCAGTTTGGTTATACCGGGGATATGGATACCGGAGTTACGCTTGTACCGACGCCGGTATCAGATTTACAGTTTTTGCTTGATGCGATTAAAGATTATCGGATTCAGGTATTTTTCTCGTTTGAGGCCAGTGAAGACACAACATTCCTAAAACTGGCTACGCATGGCATGGATCAGTATATGGAAAACACTGAAGAGCTGGAAAATTCAGACTATAGTCGCTATGCGATACCATGTTTGCCGAATTTTACCGTGATTCCAAGCAACAAATCCCGCGTGGTTCTTGGTTCCAAGGCTATTCGTAATGCGGATGGTACGCTGGAATTTTCAAAGGATCGTGATGATTTTATGAAGTTCTGGATTTACGGCGTATATATTGGCGCTGCTTATGTAGCGGCAGGTATCGTAGCCGCTTATCAGTGCCCGAACTTTTTATCTTCCAAATTTGCGGGTAAAGTGAAGAAAGAATATCCGGGCGTCCGGTTTGACATCGAAGCAGGAGATAACGCTCTGACCGTGACGACTACAATGCCGAAGGAGATTGCAGGCTACACGGCTGAAACAAAGAGTGTGATCAATGAACATAAATATGGATTTGTATTTTCATCTGATAAAAATCAGTTAAATGGCAATTCCATTAACCTGATAACCGTATATAAATCACGATGCATGAATGAAAGTAAAAACGGCGGTTTTGAAAGTATTTTTAGAGAAACGACCCGTACCTACCTGTATCGGATGATAGGCGCCATGACGAGCGATTATAAGAAAGACCGGATAGACAGGATCTTTGAATCAGGTGGAAAAGTAAAAGAATGGCAGCTGTCGCCAAACTATGCGAATTCGATTCTGAGAGAAGGCGATGGAATTGATAAAGGTGATTGTAATGATACCACCTATAACATAGAGATTAACTTTGCCGGAGTTTCAGAGAATATGGAACTTCAGATCAATACGGATTAATGGGCGGATGTTTACGTCTGTTAATAGAATTACATAAAATACAAAAAGGAGGTAATATTCATGGCTTACAAAATCGTAATTGCCGATGTAACTGAGTTGAGTGAGGAGATTATTGACGTTTCTTTCAACTCCAGAATCCCGGAAGATTCTTTCGCAAGATCCTCTGATATCGAAGCAGAGCTGATCATTCATGGAAAGGTTTCTTTTGACGCTGACAAACTGTTTATGCGGGATGCTGCAAAGAGTATGGCTGTCTGGGCTTTGGTAAAACCGGAAAGCGCAGATGCATACAAGAAAGTAACCGTAGAGTACCAGCACGCGACAGCACCGAGAAAATATGAATTTTCACATGCGTTCGTAGTAGCGTATAACGAAAAATTCACAAAGACAGACGGTGAGTTTGTTCTGGTTCTTAAACAGAAGAAAGACAGAATTGACGGGGTAGTTATCGAGTAGTAACAGTTCAGGTCTGATTGAATTGCTGCATCGAATCATTTCAGGGAAAGGCGTGCAGTACATGTACGCCTTTCTGAAAATTCATAGGAGTGCATATGAAAACAAACCAGATAGCCGGCAGATGTGTTTTGACGTGTATGTTTGTCTACCTGCTGATACAGATTTATTATTTGTCTAATTATGTAATTCCTTCTGCCGCAGGTAAATCCTGGAGGGAATTTGTCTGCCTGTTCCTGATACAGTCTGTATTTTTTGCAGTCTGTATTTTTGCAGTTTTTCTGTTCTTTATTTTTCAGCGTATGAAAAGAGATCGGACTTCGCCGTTTGAAGCGTTGCTGATTGTGAATGAAGAAGGGAAAATCAAAAAAGAGGTTTTGCTGCAGGACAGACACTCTTTTCTGGTAACGGGAGCTAAAAACGGAAAAGGTGTTTTTATCGATAGTATGCAGGATCCGGATGCAGACAGATATCTGTATGGAGTATGCAATCTGGCTGGCGGCTGCTGGTACTTTGAAGCCGGACGACCAGTCGGTCTGCGGAGAGGAACCGACGACATGATTTACAGGATGAAGGAAGGAATGCTTTATCAGCTGACAGCTGCGGACGTTATTTATGCAGATACATATAAGATTGTGATAAGAGAACAAAAGAATATCTGGAGGGAACAAAATGGGTCTGATTCGTTGTGAAAACGGCCATTTATTTAGTGAAAAAAAGTATGGGAATGTATGTCCGTACTGTAATACTGCCGTTAATAAAAACAGTAACAAGGAGGAAGATCCTCTTGGCAAATACAGTGATGTTGTATACCTGAATGATCTTGAGATATTAAAACCGGTAACCGGATGGCTGGTTTGTCTGGAAGGACCGTCCAAAGGAAGAGATTACCGGATTATAGCAGAAAAGAATTTTATCGGCCGTGCGGGGGATATGGAAGTACGGATTATTGGGGATCAGACGGTCAGTCAGAGAAATCATGCGATTATTGTGTACGACCCGGAAAAAAACAGAACGATGCTTTTGCCGGGAGATTCGCAGGGGCTCGTATATATCCTGGATGAGGAAGACAACTGGGATGCCGTTTATGAACCGCGAATGCTGGAAGCGGGAGACCGGATTAAAATCGGACAGAGCATTTTTATTTTTGTTCCCCTTTGCGGGGAAAATGATGGATTTGTATTTCATTGGAAAGAGAATGAGTAGACGTGCAGGAAGCATATAAGATCGGGAATGCCCAGTCCATAGGTTCTTATCAGATACAGAGCAGTTATTTTGCGTCTCGTTATGATGACAGCAGATGTCTGGCTGTGCTTGCGGATGGGACGGCAGATCATATCAATGGCAGAAGATGCGCGGTTCTGGCAGCCGAAGCGTGCATGCATCAGTTTAAAAATATACCGGAAAGATCGGAAGTTTCAGTTTTTTTTGAGTCGCTTGCCGCAAAGATTGTGCGGGATATGCATGAGATTATATATTTGGGAAAAACGCCGTATTTATCGTTTAGCTGTCAATATTTTTGTGACAGGGAATTATATTATTATTCTGTCGGAGGGAATCAGGTCTTTTTGTTTGACGGCAGCGAATATCATCTGCTAAAAGAAAACTGCGGCAGGATCAGATTTGAAAGAGGAATGACAGCCGGGATCATTTCCCATGGCGTATGGGAGGCATTAAACGAAAAGGAAATGATATCTTATCTGATAAAACGGGAACATCCATATGATAAGGCGCAGAAGATGATCATGGGCGTAAAAGAAAAGAATAGAAAAATAGCGGGAAATGCTGCCGTTATAGTAGTCGAGGGGTGTTTATGAGAAACTTAAACAGTAAGCTGGTCATGGATTTTATATCGGAGCAGGGATATGATTCGATAGAAAAAACGTATGTCGCATATACGCCTCTGGAAAAATTTGTCTGTATCGCCGTAGCGGAAAGCTATGATAACGAAACGGATGTAAACAGTGCGCAGCTTGCTGTAGAAGCTGTATTAACAGCATTTGAAAAAAAGCCTTCCCTGAAGCGGCTGCGGGAGTATATCCGCTATGCGAACGAGCAGATCTTACTGCATAGCACGCGCAGTCAGCTAAAAGTCAGTATTACAGTATTGGTATCGGACTATACGAGAATGCGTTATGCATACTGTGGAAATACAAGGCTGTATGTACTCTACGAAAATCTGCTTACACACACCAGCAAAACCCAGACGAAATATCAGCAGATGCTGGAAAATAATGAGGAAGAGAAACCGGATAACGAGGAAATTCATAATTTAACAGAATATTTGGGAAGAGATAAACACGTCCGGCCATTTGTATCAAAGGTCATGCCGCTTACGGAAGGTTCTACGATCTTATTTGCAACGAGTAATCTTTGGGGGCGTTTATCAGAGATTGAAATACTGGACGCGTATGAATATACAAAAACAGGCAGGGAATTTTTGGAAATCCTGCAGGAGCTTCTGCTGAGTCTTCAGGAGGAGAACGATCAGAGGATGGGCAGTTTTACGGCTGCATTCCTCTATATTGAAAAGACTTTTAAAGAAGATACCCAGAAAAAGAAAAAAAGAAAACGGATGATCTGGATTGCAGTGATCGTTCTGACTGCAATAGTTGTTATCGTTACAATTGTTATCCTTTGTATCCGGGCGCTGGATCGCAGGAAGATGACTGAGATCGAAAAGCTGGATCAAAGAGGCGTCCGATATATGGGCTATGAAAACTATGATAAAGCTCTGACGCAGTATGAGCAGGCTGTAAAACAGGCGGAAGGGCTGAGTCTGAATAACTGGCAGTATATCGAAGAAAAAAGGGAATTAACAGAAACAGTGACCGATCGGGAAGCCATCCTTACGCTTTTTCAGGAGGCAGAGGCGGCTTTTGCAGGAAGCGACTATGTGCAGGCGAAAAAGCTGTATGCACAGATTCAGAAGGAATCGGTATATCAGGGATTTGACGAGCTGTCCGAATATGCAAAGAAAAAAGCAGAAGAGATTACCGCCCGCATGCAGATTATGCAGCTGATATCGCTTGGAGATATGTATCAGTCAACAGAGGATTATGAGGAAGCGTTATTTCAGTATAACCGTGCGCTGAACGAGCTGACCAAAATGATGGATCTGGAACTGCAGGGGGATGTACAGGCGAAAATATTTGCCATTCGCCAGAAACAAAAAGAAAACAGTCAGGCAGAAGAAGCCGCGCAGAAAGAAGCCGAACAGAAAAAAGAAGAGGAAGAGGCCGCGCAGAAGGAGGCCAAGGCAGACCGTGCGGTAATTCGGATTAATACTTACATTGCCAACGCGAATAACGCGCTGGAAGAAGGCAGACCAGAAAGAGCCCGTGAGTTATATAAACAGGCGCTGTCCCGGTATAATAAATTTACCGGATCGAGTGAAGATGCAGATAAACTGTACGCAGATATTACGGCGCTGGGGCAGGCCATAACAGAAGCGGAGGTCAAGGCGGCTGAAGAGGCGCAGGAAGAGCATCTGGCACGGGCAGCCAAATATATGATTCAGGCAAAAGAGGCGGCACGGGCAGGGGATAAAACGACTGCCAGAACGTTGTACGAGAATGCGCTTGCCGTTTATCAGTCGCTGAATATCTGGGACGAACGGGTGCAGGAAGTCTATGATGCGCTGGATGAGCTGGAGCATGGCGGTGCAGCAGACACGGGACAGGCGCAGAACGACGCCCAGGGGCAGAAGGATGCGCAGCAGGGGCAGGCAGCACCGAGGAAGGCAAAAAACAGATAAAAGAAATAAGAACAACAATCCGGTATAAAGTGAGCGGTACTATTGCGGAGGATATCAGATGGAACATAAAAAACAATTGTTAACTTCCAGAATTGCGCAAATTCATGATCCGGTACAAAAGAGACTGTTACAGGACGTACTGGTAGACGTATTTGGCGAATTGCTTACGTATAGTGAAGAGAGTTTTGATCACCTGGAACAAAAAATCGACAGGGAAAGATCGGATCCGGATTCCCGCTACTATGTCTATACGGGAGTCTGTAAAAAAGAGGGACTGGACAGCGCGAGCCGCAGTTTGTTTGAAATCCATAGGGAAGAAGAGCATCCGCAGGGGTATCTGGGCACGTTATTTTTAGCGTGTGACTATCTGCAGATTCGCAGCTGTCTGACGAGAACTTATCGCGCAAAAGTGGAGACAGATATCGGAGAGTATCAGACAACGGTATCGCTTTCGTACTGCAGGTTTTATCTGCAGGCTTTTCAGCAGCTGTATGAATGGTTTGCGGCGAATCAAAGACAGTGGCATACGATCAACTGTCCTTTTTTATATAAAATGCTGGATATTACAGATCGGGAAGGAATCGTGCCGCAGGATGCCGTTATTTCAAAAGTATCGATCGATCTGGAGGAGCTGTCTGCGTTTGCCATGGATGATATGGTACTTGTTTGGAATCTGTCTGAAGATATCTGTAAGCCGCGCGTAGATGTTACGGTGGCAGGAAACGTATCTTATTATGCGCATCAGATTCTGATGGAAGATCAGGAAGCAGGCTGCCTGGCAGTACCGGAAGGAGAAGAACTGTTTACCGTTATTTTTTCAGAAGAAGGTTTGCTGGTGCGTACCGAAAAGGAGGCGCATCACGATTTAAAACTGGTAAAGATAGAGCCAATGTATCGGGAAAAAGATCATACAGATCTGGAGTTTCCGCTGCAGACCAATCTGCGCAGGCTG
>OFHA01002182.1_pt1 | contig 11894 bp, 10 predicted proteins | sample 1521891 | NCBI WGS metagenome assembly OFHA01 (sample SAMEA3504089, study PRJEB24116) | mouse gut metagenome | biome: mouse gut; feature: mouse-associated habitat; material: faeces | place: Denmark | collected 2011 | reverse complement strand
CGAAGAACTCCTTTTATGGGTTTCCATTTCTTCCAGTCTGTCTCCCTGCTTTTACATTGGCGCATAACTGCCATTTCTAAATCATAAAGTAAAAAGTCAATACTATTACTGTTCCCGCTCAGACAAAAGCTGGCATTATCATCAAAGCATTCATAGCTGGCCGAAGAGAAACCTTTCACTCTGCCAATCCTCTGAAAAACTTTCAGGTATGCCAAAGCATTTGTCCGGGTACCAACATCAATATCTGCAACAAGGTTCATCCCTGATAACACAAAATCATCTATCTGGTATTTGCCGTTAAAATATTCTGTAATCCGTTTCTCCAGCTTTCGAATCAGCTTGTCTGTATCAAACACATCCAGCAGGTATGTGTTGGCAATCAGCCGTACCTTCTTTTTGTACTGGCTGTCCCTATAGATAACGGTTATCCCTTTGGAACTTAAAGACTGATCAATGTATTCCTTCCCTTTTTCATTCATATAATCATTCCCTTTGTATGCATTGTTAAAAACTTTCTGAAAATGTTCACTGTCCAATACCATAGACAGCTCTAATATCTGATTTAGATTCATAATAATCCGCCTCCTATGCAAATATTTTTTACAAAACAGTTGCACAGAGAAGCGTTTTATATAGGATTAAGGCAACGTTTCAGTCGAAAATAAACCTCCCGCTAATTTATAATGGTGTAACCCAGATAAAAAAGAATACAGCAGGAAACCTGATGCCCTGTTCATTTTGAGAGAATTTCATCTATATGACGTCCTGCCCAATATTCCTGCCCAGGTATCAGCTGCTCCGCGTAAATCGAGTCATAGACCGATATCACTCTAAGCGCATAAACTCATCGTCCATAAGCCGGAATCCTCTGATGCGCTGCAGCAATTCCTGTCTTTTCCTCTCCCGGTCTTTCTTCATTCCCTGCCCCTTTCTCTCAGATTATCATAGCACAGGTTTTCCACTGTTTCAATTTTATCTGCTGCAATTATTCTGAAAAGCTTCTCCCCTCTGCCAGCAGAATCATTCTTCTATCCGGTATCTCGTATATAGTCTGCTTCCCGCAGCAGCCCCGCTTCATCATCCATTTTTATTTCATGAATGCTCCAGCATATTTTCAATAAAAATCCCATACCCCATCTTAGAATCCGAAATAAACACATGCGTCACTGCCCCGATAATCTTCCCATCCTGGATAATCGGACTTCCCGACATTCCCTGGATAATTCCCCCGGTGTTTTTCAGAAGCTTCTTATCCGTTACCTGAAATTGAATCCCCTTATTATTCCCCTCGCTGTGATAATCCGTCTGCTGAATTTCAATATCATACGCCCTGCGGCTTCCTTCCACGGAGCTGATAATCTGTGCAGGGCCCTTTTTAATGGATTCCTTATAAGCAACGGGTACGGCTGCCGCATCTTCCAGTTCTTCGGGCATATTTGTAAGTGTGCCGTAAATGCCCACACTCGTATTTTCTTTGATTGTTCCAAGCTTGTATTCGTCTTTATAATTAATCATGCCGGACATTTCTCCCGGCTGTCCCCGCTGCCCTTTGCGGATTTCCAGAATGGTTGTTTCATAAATCGAGCCGTTGTGCACGTCAATCAGGCTGCCGACATCCGCATCGGTTATGCCGTGGCCAAGCGCTCCGTATTCGCCCTTTCCATTGACATAAGTCAGCGTGCCGACGCCTGCAATGTCGTCCCGCACCCAGATGCCAATCTGGTAAACGCCTTCCTGGGAACGGACCGGCTTTATGGACACTTCGATTTTCTCCCCGTCGCGCAGCAGCTTTAAGCGCACCTTTTCTCCTTTGCAGAAAGAAATCATTTTTACAAGCTCGTCCTTGGAAGACGCTTTCTTTCCATTGACAGCCAGAATGCAGTCCCCGCTGCGGACAACGTTTTTCGCCGGCTCGCTTTTTACACTGGATTCATCCGTGACTTCCCCGGTTCCAATAATCATAATCCGCTCGTTTTTGACATAGATGCCGATATTTGTGCCTGCCGGAATCAGCTCCTTTTTACTGACTTCCTGTACTTCAATCTGCTTGACGGGAATTGCGCCAAACAGCTTGCAGAGCACCTGGTAAGAGTCTGCCGCATCCGTTCCTGCACTGCGCTGCGTCAGGTGCACCGCCCCTTTGGGCGCAGGCTGCTGGTTTGCAAATACCTGCCGGCTTTTTACAACCGTTTCCGTAACCGGCACGCCAAACGAATAATCCGGTGTTTGCCCATGCTCTACATATATTTTATCCGGTATGGAATTCAGCATCAGCGTATAGGCAAATACAGCACACAGCAGCAATCCGCCATAACCTGTGATTTTTCTTTTCCTTTGAAATTGCAACCAAATTTTTTTAAACATGTCAGACATCCCTTTTCCTGTGTATTCGTTAATTTCTGTATACTCGCTGTTTTTAAGCTTCCCATAAATTCTGCCCATAATTGCAGCATTTTATTTAAAGCCTGGCATGTAAAATTTGTAACTGGCAAAATAAATAAAACCGGCAGCATGCTTCCTGGTTTTTCAATCCTCCTGCATAATATTGCCATTCAGGCAAAAGCCGGTGAATTACTATCAGATAATAAACCATTTGCGGCATCCGCCAAATACTCGTGCAAACATTTATCTCACTGCCTGCGAAAATAAAAAAAAGCCGTGACAGCTCCTGTCATCTGTGTGGAATTTTTCCAGATGACAAAAGCCGCCACGGCAACTGCATTTTTTATATTTTTTTGAATTGCTCCACTGCACAGAATTTTCAAACACGCTCTGGCAGCTGTTTCGCAGCCGCTGCCAGGTCTTTCATTTCTTTGGCGCTCTTTAATACCGTATCGGTAATTTTCACGCCGCCAAGCATGCGCCCGAGCTCCGTAATGCTCTCGTCTTCATTCAGCTTTCGGATGCTCGTTGCCGTGCGGTTGTGTTCCGCCTGCTTTTCAATCAGAAAATGGGTATCGGCCATTGCTGCAATCTGGGGCAGGTGGGTAATACAGATAATCTGATGGTCTTTGGAAATAACATTCATTTTTTCCGATACCATCTGGGCTGTGCGCCCGCTGATGCCGGTATCAATTTCGTCAAATATCAGCGTGCCGATTTCATCACAGTCCGCCAGCACGGCCTTGATGGCAAGCATAATTCGGGAAAGCTCGCCGCCGGATGCTATTTTTGACAGTGATTTTAACGGTTCCCCCGGATTCGCCGAAATCAGAAATTCTGCTTCGTCATAGCCGGACGCCGTGTACTCTTTCTTTTTTGTAATCTGGAGTTCAAACTTCACGTCCAGGAAATTTAAGTCGGTAAGTGCTGCCCGGATTTCTTCTGCCAGCTTCTGCGCTTCTTTCCTGCGGATTCTGGAAATTTTTTTACAAAGCGCTTCCAGCTGCGCCTCTTTTTGTTCCAGTCTTTGCTGCAGGCCGGATAAATATGCATCGTAATCACTTAAAGTTTCGATGCGGGCCTGTTTTTTTTCATATTCCGACAGAATTTTTTCAATCGTGCCGCCGTATTTGGCTTTTAAGCCATTGATAAAATCCAGCCGTTTTTCAATTTCATAAAAACGCTCCTCATCAAAGTCCGCATCTTCCATATATCCAGCCAGCTCCCGGTTAAAATCATTTAAAAGGCTGTCAATCGTAAGCAGCTGTTCTTCCAGCTGTCTGGCCTTCCCGTCATAAGCACCTGCCTGGGCAATCTCCTGCACGGCATGCCCGAGCATCTGCGAAGCGCCGTTATCCGAGGTCAGCCGGTAGGTTTCCGCCAGGCTTCCCATAATTTTTTTCCCGTTTGCATAGCGCTCGTACTGTGCTTCGAGCTCCTCATCCTCTCCCGGCCTGAGCCCTGCCTGTTCGATTTCTTCCGCTTCATATTTCAGGAACGAAAGCTCCCTTGCCCGCTGCTCGGTATCGAGCGAGGCTTCCTTCAGCTCATGCACAATGCCGGTGTAAGCGCGGTATGCTTCGGACAGGTCTGCTTTCAGGCTGCCGATATCCTTTCTGGCATAAGCATCCAGAATCTGCAAGTGGTTTTTCTGGGCAAGCAGTGACTGGTGCTCATGCTGCCCGTGAATATCAATCAGAAGCGCTGCCGCCTCTTTCAGCTTTGCCAGGGACACGCTTTCCGAATTAATCCTCGCAGCTGCCCGCCCGCCTGAAATCCTTCTTGTCAGGATGACCTGGTCATCTTCCATTGGAATATCCATGGCACAAAGCTTTTCCCTGACGCTGCTGTCCACCGAAAAAACCAGCTCCACCAGGGCATAATCTGCGTCCTTGCGGATAATGTCTTTCGATGCCTTTCCCCCGATAGCTGCGCCAATAGACCCGATAATAATGGATTTGCCGGCCCCGGTTTCCCCTGAGAGAATATTCAGGCCCTCTGAAAAGTCCACTTCTGCTTCTTCAATCAGGGCCAGGTTTTTCACATGAAGGTTATGTAACATGATATGCTCCTTTTTAATCCGAATCTGCCTGACAGCACGGGAAGCCGGTTCATCCCGGCATTCTTTTTGCAGGCAGCCATCATTCCTCTGTCACCCTGCGCAGCCTGCGCATCAGTTCTGTGGTATCTTCCACCGTGCGCACCGCGCACATAATCGTATCATCGCCCGCAATGCTGCCTACGATTTCCTGATACTCCATGGCATCCAGTGCAGCCGCAACTGCCATGGCCATCCCCGGAACTGTTTTTATGACAAGAATGTTCTGCGCCATATCCATCGAACGGAACCCATCCCGGAAAATACGGATATATTTTGACAAATCCTTCTGCGGATGCGAAATGGCAGCATATTTCTGCCTGCCCGAGCTTACAGCTACCTTGGTCAGCTTTAATTCCCGGATATCCCTCGATACGGTCGCCTGCGTAACCGGATAGCCTTCCTTTACGAGCATTGCCGATAATTCTTCCTGGGTTTCCACATCGTATTTTGCTATGATTTCCAGTATTTTTGCATGTCTTGAAATTTTCATATATAAGTCCTGCTCCTTGTGCTGCCACGTCTTCCAATATAAGACTCCACGGACACAGCCTGCATGGCTTCTCAGCGGAAAGTCTGCATTTTTTTGCACAGTATTTCCAGAAAACTGACCCTGCTGATTTTCAGTATTCTGGCATGTACGTCTGCTTTCTGGATATTCATGTATTCCCCGGCTTTCAGCAGGCAGCCGTGGTCGCCGTCAAAACTGACTTCCACCACTTCGTCCCGCTGCACGCGCCGGCTTTCGACTTCAACAGCAATTTCATCCTGTGCATCGATGACAATGCTTCTTGGCGTCAGCGTATGGGAATTAATCGGCGTCAGCAGAATCAGCTCCGCTTTCGGGTCTACAATCGGGCCGCCGGCAGACAGGTTATAGCCGGTAGAGCCGGTCGGTGTCGACAGTATCACGCCGTCGCCCTGAAACGTATTCAGGTACTGCCCGTTTACATATACCGTCAGGCTGACAAGGGACAGCGAGCCCATCCGGTGAATCACAATATCATTCAGCGCCCGGATAGCCGGCGCATGCTCGGATCCTGCCTTATGCCCCGCAAGCATCATGCGCTGTTCTACCATATATTCCCCATGCATCACTGCATCCGCTGCTTCATAAACCGTGTCCGGCTCCAGTTCGCACAGGTAGCCGAGCGTGCCCATATTTACGCCAATCAGCGGCACCCTGCATTCCACGGTGTCCCTTGCTGCCCGTATCAGCGTGCCGTCACCGCCAAGCACAAAGATGCATTCGGTATCTTCCTGGATATCCCTGGCATACACCTTCTGGATGCCTTCCTGCTCGTCGACGCTGACAATATACTGGCAGCTTCCGCCCCGTGTTTCGATATAGCTGCAAAGCCTGCGCGTCTGCTCCAGGTTCCGGTCCTTTAACGCATTTACAATGACTGCAAATTTTTTCATATATCCAATTCAGCATGAGCAGCTTCCACGACAGCTGCGGCATCTGCTGCCTCCTCCTGTAATCCGGTTCCGTCCTTTCGGATATGCATCAGGTATTCAATATTTCCCTCCGGGCCCTTGATGGGAGAATATTCCAGTCCCAGCACATGAAAACCCAGCCCCCTTGCAAACGAAACAACCTGTCCGATAACCTCCAGATGCACGTTTTTATCACGCACCACGCCTTTTTTGCCGACCTTTTCCCTTCCGGCTTCAAACTGCGGCTTAATCAGGCAGACCATTTCCCCCTGCTCCTTTAAAAGCTCCTTTGCCGGGCCAAGCACCTTTGTCAGGGAAATAAACGACACATCCACAGATGCAAAGTCCAGCGGCTCGCCGATATCCTGCGGCGTGACATACCGGATGTTTGTCTTTTCCATGCAGCACACGCGCGCATCCTGGCGCAGCTTCCATGCAAGCTGCCCGTAGCCGACATCCACCGCATAGACCTTCCTGGCACCGTTTTGCAGCATGCAGTCGGTAAATCCCCCGGTCGATGCCCCGATATCCATGCAGGTTTTCTGTTCCAGGCTGACTGCAAACCGCTCCATGGCCTTTTCCAGCTTCAGGCCGCCGCGGCTGGCGTATCTGAGTGTCTTCCCGCGCACTTCCACCTGTGCCCCTGTATCGAACATCGAACCGGCCTTGTCTTCTTTCTGATTGTTTACATATACGCTGCCTTCCATAATCATGGCCTTCGCCTTTTCCCGCGAAGGCGCCAGTGCCCGCTTTACAAGCAGCACGTCCAGCCGTTCTTTCATATTCCCACCGTTTTCCTGCGTATTCTTTTCATCGCTGTCTTTATGTTATCCGCAATGCTGTCCGCATCCAGTCCCGCCTCGCGTTTTAAAACCTCTGCATTTCCATGCGGAATAAATCCATCCTCAATGGCGGCCAGAAGTACCGGTACCTGCGCGCCAATGCTGTCCAGATATTCCACAACCGCTTCACCCATGCCGCCCGGGCGCACATTTTCTTCCATCGTAACCACAAGGTCATACGTTCCGGCTGCATCACGCAGCATGTCTTTATCCAGCGGCTTTGCAAAGCGCATATTTACAAGCGCGCAGGCAGTCCCTTCCTGCATCAGCCGCTCCCGCACTTCCAGCGCAGTCTTTACCATGCTGCCGTATGCAAGCAGCACAACGGAACCGCCTTCATACAATACCTCGCTCTTTCCCAGAACTACCGGGGCACGGAAGCCTTCCAGCCCGTCATAGGCTTCGCCGCGCGGATAGCGGACGGCTGCCGGGTGCTTCTGCTGCAGGGCATATTTAATCATATCGGAAAGCTCCCATTTATTTTTCGGGGCCATCAGCACCATATTCGGCATGGACATTAAATAGGAGATATCAAAAATACCCTGATGCGTCTCCCCGTCACTGCCGGCAATCCCTGCCCGGTCAATGGCAAAAACAACCGGCAGGTCCTGCAGGCAGACATCATGCAGCACCTGGTCATACGCACGCTGCAAAAATGAGGAATACACCGCAAAGACCGGTTTCATCCCTCCTGCTGCAAGCCCTGCTGCAAACGTAACCGCATGGCCTTCTGCAATGCCGACATCAAAAAACCGTTCCGGGAACATATTGTGGAACCGTTTCAGGCCGGTTCCGGTTTCCATCGCTGCCGTAATGGCGGCAAGCTTTTCATCGCGGTCGCCAAGCTTGCGCATCACGGTTGAAAACACATCGGTATATGCCGCCTTATGCTTTTTCTTTTTTACCAGCCCGGTTTCGATGTCAAAAGGCTCCGTGCCGTGAAAGCGCGCCGGATGGCGTACTGCCGGCTCATAGCCCCTGCCCTTTTCGGTCAGCACATGCACAAGCACAGGCCCGTTTACCCGGGATGCTTTCTGGAACATCGCCGTCATTTTATTGATGTCGTGCCCGTCTACCGGGCCAAGATAGAGGATTCCCATATTTTCAAACAGCATGCCCGGTATCAGCAGCTGCTTTATCCCGCTTTTGGTTCTGCGGATTTTGCGAACCAGCCGCTCGCCGTACACGGGTATTTTATGCAGCGATTCCAAAACGCCGTTTTTCAAATCCTGGTATACACCTGCGGTACGGATGCTGCCCAGATACTGGCTCAGGCCGCCGACATTTCTGGAAATGGACATATCATTATCATTTAGCACAATAATAAAATTGGTTTCCAGCTTGGAAGCATTATTAAGTCCTTCAAACGCCATTCCGCCAGTCAGCGCCCCGTCACCGATAACCGAAATAACCTTATGGGACTGTCCTTTTAAATCCCTGGCTGCTGCAAGGCCGAGCCCGGCCGAAACCGAGGTCGAGCTGTGTCCGGTATTAAAGCAGTCGCAGTCGCTTTCGCCTGTTTTCGGAAATCCGCTCAGGCCCCCGAACTGGCGCAGCGAAGGAAACTGGTCCCTGCGCCCGGTCAGTATTTTGTGCGTATAAGACTGGTGTCCCACGTCCCAGATAATCTTATCCTTTGGCAGCTCAAACGCCAGATGCAGGGCTATCGTCAGCTCCACCACGCCCAGGTTCGACGCGAGATGCCCGCCTGTCTGCGAAAGGCTCTGTATGAGAAACTGCCGTATTTCTTCCGGCAGCTGTTTCAGCTCATCCTGATTCAGCTTTTTTATGTCATTGGTATTGTTTATTTTTTCCAGCATATGCTTTACCCATGCTTCCCTTTATAATTTCGTTCTGCCGGCAAACCCTGTCAGCTCCTGCGCACCGCCAGATACCGCAGCAGTCTGTTTAAAAACACATTGCGCACCGGCAGCCTGTCCATGCACTGCCTGGCTTCCTGTGTCAGCTTCTGCACCTGGCTTTGTGCCGCCTCGATTCCATACAGCGTTACATACGTCGTCTTGCTGTTTTTCGCATCGGAGCCGATTGGCTTTCCAAGCTCCTCAAAGGTGCCTGACACGTCCAGGATATCGTCCTGTATCTGAAATGCCATCCCGGCCTTTCCGGCTGCCTGCTCTGCCAGAGATACCTGTTCGTCATCCGCACCGGCCAGAATCGCACCGGCCATCATGGACGCTTCGAGCAGGGCCCCGGTTTTCAAACGGTAAATAAAGTCAAGCATATCCGCGCTTATGCTGGTTCCCTCGTTTTGCACATCCACAGCCTGTCCGCCAATCATGCCGTATATCCCGGATTTTTTTGCAAGCACCTGAAACGCTTTCGCCGTCCGGCCCGGGTCTGCTTTCATGGAAAAAGCTGACGCGGCCGTTTCGAAGGCATAATTCAGCAGCCCGTCCCCGGCCAGAATGCCCATCGCTTCGCCGTAAACGACATGCGTTGTTTTTCTCCCGCGGCGGTATTCGTCGTTATCCATTGCCGGAAGGTCGTCATGCACAAGGGAATACGCATGAATCATTTCAATGGCTGCCAGAAACGGCTCAATCACCGTGCCGCTGCCCCCGAACATCCGGTACGTTTCGAGCATCAGCATCGGGCGCAGGCGCTTCCCGCCAGAACGGACACTGTAATTCATGGCTTCCATCACGCATTTTTGAAATCCTTCTTCTTTCGGAAGATACCGGGACAGTATCTGTTCAATATCGGATGCACGTTTCCTGATTTCTGCTTTGAAGGCTTCTTCTGTAAAGTCTTCTTCTGTAAAGTCTTCTTCTTTGATTCTTTCTTCTGCTCCGTTTGCCGGTTCGTTTTCCATATTCCCTGGTTCCTTTCTATATCCTGTGACGGTATCTTAGACAGGAAAAACAGATGCCTGTCCCATTTTTTCTTTTATACGCCCCTGGCTGCGCCGGTCTGAAATTCTTCCAGCTCCCCCTGCCGGTTTATGACCATCATTTTCTGTTCAATCTGCTCTACCTTCCCGCTGCACTCTTTCAGCCTGCGAATCCCTTCCTCATAATACCGGAACGAATCTTCCAGCGAAATCTGCGGGTTTTCCAGCTGTTCAATACAGTACTCCACCTGTGCGAGCATATCTTCCAGCTTTTCGTCCTGTGCGCCTTCGTTTCCGCTGCCCGGTTCCTGCAGCGGCATTTCTGCCCATTCCATCATCTTTTCATCTTCCATCATTTTCTATTTCCGTCATTTTTAATTTCCATCATTTCTATTTCTTTCCATTTCTATTACTTTTAATTTCTATATATTTTCCATTTTTATTTCTTTCAGTTTCTATTACTTTCCATTTCCTGCATTTTCAATCTCTGTTATTGCATCTGCTGCTTTTTACTGAATTCCATATACGCCTGCTGCTTCCGTTTCCAGCACCTGAGCCCGGATTTTCCCATCCGATGTGCGCACGGTAATTGTATCTCCGGCCTGTACCTGTGATGCCTGCCGCAGCGGCTGTCCGGCATGGTCTGTGACATATGAAAATCCCCCGCTCAGTTTTTTGGCCGGGGAGCCTGCATCCAGCCGTCCGGCAAGAAGCTCTATCCGGTGCCTGTTTTCCCGCAGGCGGTACTCCATGCGCTGGGAAAGCTTTTCCCCCAAATCTGCCAGATACTGCCTGCGGCTGTTTAATATCATCTGCGGGCTTAAATAGCCAAGCTTTGTTTTCAGATGCTCCTGACGCTGACGCTGCCTGTGAATATGCTCCTTCATGCGCAGGTTCAGCGATACATGGGCCATGCGCAGCGCTTCCCTAAGCTGTGCGTAATCGTATACGGCAAGCTCTGCCGCCGCGGACGGCGTCGGTGCCCGCAGGTCAGCCACATAGTCGGCAATCGTCGTATCGGTTTCATGACCGACTGCCGAAATAACCGGAATGCTGCATTCAAAAATCGCCCTTGCCACGATTTCTTCATTAAAGGCCCACAAATCTTCAATCGAGCCGCCGCCGCGCCCGGCAATAATCACGTCCACGCCAAGCTGTTCCAGCGCACGGATGCCGTTTACAATGCTTTCCGCGGCCCCGTCCCCCTGCACCTGCGCCGGGTACAGAATCAGCTGGACATAAGGATTGCGCCGGTGGCTGATATTGCGTATATCCTGGACTGCCGCCCCGGTCGGTGCAGTCACGATTCCAAGCCTTTTGATAAACCTCGGGATGGGACGCTTGTATTCCTTTGCAAACATCCCCATTTCTTCGAGCTCTTTTTTGAGCGCTTCGAATTTTAAAAACAGCGCACCGGCCCCGTCAAGGGTAATTTCCCTTGCGTAAAGCTGGTAACGCCCGTCCCGCTCATAGACCTCCACAGAACCGGACACGACGACATGGTCTCCGTCCTGCATCCGGAATTTCAGCCCGTTTCTGCGGTTTCCGGCAAACATGACTGCCGCAATCGTCCCGCTTTCATCTTTTAAGGAAAAATAAATATGCCCGGAGCTGTGGTATTTACAGTTCGACACCTCGCCCTTGATACGGATTCTGCCAAGCAGGAAATCCTGGGCAAACATATTTTTCAGATAGGCATTTACCTGTCCTACGCTATAAATATTTTTCATCATACCAGTTTTGCCAGCACTCCATTTACAAAAGACGGTGCCCCGTCGCTGCTGTAGACCTTCGCCAGCTCCACAGCTTCATTAATCGCCACGCCGGCCGGAATATCCTCCTCATACCGGATTTCATAAACAGCCAGGCGGATTAACGTCAGGTCTACCTTTGCCATGCGCCCGGTTTTCCATCCGGTTGCTTTTTCATTAATCAATGCATCGATTTCTTCCCGCAGGCTGTAAATCCTGCGCAGCTTCTGTTCGATGTAATTTCGTTTTCCCTCGTTCGTTTCTTCCAGCTCGTCCATGGAAATCCGTATCTGCTCATCCATTTCCCCGCTTTCATAAAATTCAGCCTGAAACAGCATTTTAAAAATCTGTTCCCTTATCTCTCTCCTGTTCATAAAGTCCTTTCTATACCATGCACGCACAAAAAATTCCTAGAGCGTGTTTAAAAAATCATTTCCGCAATCTGCACTCCCCACTTTGCGGAGAATTTATCCCCAATTTAATCAACATAGCCCGCTATGCCTCATAAATTTGGGATAAATTCTCCACAA
>OFHA01002178.1_pt1 | contig 11906 bp, 14 predicted proteins | sample 1521891 | NCBI WGS metagenome assembly OFHA01 (sample SAMEA3504089, study PRJEB24116) | mouse gut metagenome | biome: mouse gut; feature: mouse-associated habitat; material: faeces | place: Denmark | collected 2011 | reverse complement strand
CCGTTACCTCCGTAATTTCCCTGATTTACGTTTGATTGACCATATCCTCCATAGCTTCCCTGACTGCTGTCCGGCTGGCCATAGCCTCCGTAATTTCCCTGATCACCGTTTGGCTGGCCATAGCCTCCATAGTTTCCCTGACTGCTGTCCGACTGGCCATAACCGTACCCATATTCTTTATTCGGATCTTCATACGCCGCCGGTTGTTCACCTTCGCCGTTTTCATTGCTCTGCGTAACTTCTGTTCCGCAGACAGGACAATACTTCGCGCCGATATCCACCTCATTGCCGCAAAACTTACATTTCATATGCTCTCCTCCCTTACACCGCGCATGGCGCTAATAATATAAATGGATAAATATCGATATTTCTTGCAACTCCATATAGAAGCATAATCAATAATATCACCATAGGAATCCATTCCGGAATATGAATGCTCACTCGTTCCTTACCATAAATCAGCCACTGTATACTACACAATCCATAATATAAGATCAGCCAGGGCAGTAATATAACTAACAGCGGATTATACCGAAACGCCTGATACCATCTGCCGTGCAAAAGTGCGTAACAGGCTCTTCCCGCCCCACAGCCAGGACAATAGTACTTCGTAAAATAGTAGGACGGACATGCAAGCTTCAATCCCCCACTAGGATTATGATAATATAAAAACGATGCTCCTGCAAGCAATATCAGCAAAATAAAAAGCATTACCGCAATACGGATTCTTTTCTTCACAATCCCAGGTTTTTCATATATGTTTCGGTTGTATTTCTGAAACATTTTCCCTCTCTCCTTCTTCTCTGCATTCCAACGATTCTCTTTTTATATGACAAAAAGAGTCTTGCCTATGCAAAACCCTTCTCACTTCAACGGAGAGGGTGGGATTCGAACCCACGTGCCCTTGCGGACAAACGGTTTTCAAGACCGCCTCGTTATGACCACTTCGATACCTCTCCATGTCGTTTGCGTTGTCTGTGTGCCTCAACGCAAAAGTTATTCTAGCAAATGATTCCGACATTGTCAACACTTTTTTTATATTTTTTTCCAATTTTTTTCGCATCCCGGTTTTTTCCCGGAAATACAGGCTTTTTGAGGGAAAAAGCCATAGGCGTTTATGTGTTTTCCGATGAATTTTTTTGGCAGGTCTCCATTTTTTTTCTGATCAGTAACATTTTTTTGTCCAGCTTATAAATGGTCCTAGCGCATTCCCGGAAATCCTTTTCATATTCAGCCTTTCCGTAAATACCTTTTTTGTATACAAAATGGTGCTCCACAACTGCCCATAAATTCATAGCCTGGGTCCTTATCTGGATTTCCACCTTCTTTTTTTGCCCCCCGTCCGTGGGGACCATGGCTATCATATGAAAACTCTGGTATCCGCTGGCTTTGGGCTTCCTTACATAATCTTTCGTTTTAACAATTTCAAAATGGCTGTCTGCCTCAATAATCTCTGCCAGCATATAAACATCGTCCAAAAAATTACAGATTACCCTGATCCCCGCGATATCCCCCAGCCGTTCCTGGGCCATCCCCCGTTCTACGGTGTATTTTTTCTTAATCATTTTATCCAGGCAGCTCTCCGGCGTCTTAATCCGGCAGCTCACCTGGCTGATAAATTTTCTTCCCAATTTCCCGGAATATTCCAAATTGATCCTTTCCAGTTCCCGTTCTATTTTCTCACATGCTTTATAATATGGGCCAAGAAATCTCTCTTCCCCCATCTGGCATAAAAAATCCTGGTATGTTTCTTCCACTGTGCTCATACTTTTTAATGCTTCCTTCCCCTTTTCCCCTTCTATATCTTTTGCCCCGAATACCATTATTATGTACGGCACAGCCAAAATATGCATTTTTAACGTAATTTTAGTAAACGAATTGCTTCTGTGGTCCTTTATAAAAAGTTTTCTGCCATTTTGATATCCTCAGGTGTAGTAATTTTAATATTTTCGTAGGAACCGGCCACCAGCCTGACTTTATGGCCTGTGAGCGTTTCTACCACCATGGCATCGTCTGTAATAGAAATTCCCGCCCCGGCCAGTTCCTGTTCTCTTTTTAGGAGCTCCTCATAGGCCTCCCTGATCAATGGGTAGGCAAATGCCTGGGGCGTCTGTACCATCCATACCCTGTCCCTGTTAGGCGTGGAAAGGATATTCCCCTTGTCATCTGCGATTTTAATGGTATCCTTTACAGGCATCCCCGCCACACAGGCACCATGCTCCCTGACGCATTCCAGGGTCCTTCCCAGAATCTCCTGGGTTACCAGGGGCCTGGCCCCATCATGGATAAACACATAACCGGCTTTTTCTGCGCCAATGGCTTTTAAGCCGTAAGCTACCGAATGGTACCGCTCTTTTCCCCCTTCCACAATGCAGGAGACTTTGTGGAAACCATATTTATCTACAATTTCTTCCCGGCAGTAGGGAACCTGCCCCGGGGCCACCACCAGTACAATCTCATCCACAAAGCTCTCCTGAAAAGTTTTCAGGGAATAATAAATAAGGGGCCTGCCTTTAACCTGCCTGTATTGTTTCGTGACGCCGCCACCCATGCGCCTGCCGCTGCCCGCTGCAAGCACCACTGCCGCCGTTCTTTCTTTTTCCTTTATTCCCATGCCCTCACCCCCGCGTATCCCGGGCATTTGCCCACATTATTGCCCTAGCTGCAAATTCGGTACGGCATTTAAGCCATACCCGTGACGCACCCCTTTTTGGTATTCATAATATGCCGCTGTCCCAATCATCGCCGCGTTATCCGTACAGAATATGGGGGAGGGATGGTAAAAGGCGATCCCTTCCTTTTCACAGGCCCTGCGGAAAGCTTCCCGGAGAGAGCTGTTAGATGCCACACCCCCTGCTATGGCGAATTTTTTGCAGCCGTATGTTTTAACCGCCTCTATCGAATGGGCCACCAGCACATCCACCACCGCCCTTTGGAAGGACGCTGCCACATCCGCCGTATTTACCTCTTCCCCCTTCATCCGGCAGGCGTTTAGGTAATTTAAGACTGCGGATTTCAGCCCGCTGAAGCTAAAATCATACTCTGCGCCCGCTACCTTTGCCCGGGGGAAATATATGGCGTCAGGATTGCCTTCCCTTGCCAGTTTGTCTATCTTCGGCCCGCCGGGATACCCCAGCCCGATTGCCCTTGCCACTTTGTCAAAGGCTTCCCCTGCCGCGTCGTCCCTGGTCCTCCCTATAATTCTGTAGTCCCCATAGCCCAGGACATTTACCAGGTGGGAATGCCCCCCGGAAGCCACCAGGCAGATAAAGGGCGGTTCCAGCTCTTTATTTTCTATATAGTTGGCACAAATATGCCCTTCAATGTGATGCACCCCAATTAAAGGCTTCCCTGTGGCAAAGCTGACCGCTTTGGCCGCCGATACCCCCACCAAAAGCGCCCCTACAAGGCCTGGCCCATAGGTAACTGCAATCCCTGTAATTTGTGGCAGCTCCATGGAGGCGTCTTCAAGCGCCTGCCTGATCACCTGGTTGATTTTTTCGATATGTTTACGGGAGGCGATTTCCGGGACCACCCCTCCATACTCCCTGTGAAGGGCAATCTGGGAATATATTACGTTGGAGAGCACCTCTCTTCCGTTTTTTACAACCGCTGCCGCCGTCTCATCGCAGGAGCTTTCAACCGCCAGCAGATATATGTCCTCGTTCATTATAATCCTCCCTGCCGGAGCGTTTTAACACAGGTATGCCAGCGTGGCAAGTGCCCGTCCGGCCTGCCATTCCATTTGATGGCGTCCCTGCACACATTTTTCCATTATTGTTATCCATTGTCCCTTGCCAGCGCAAAGCCATAAATCTTCCAATGCCCGTCTCCGTCTTTCCTTAGCAGGAAAACTTCCTCCGTCCTGGAAAGTTCAGTCCCTGTCCTTAAACTGATGGTACAATTAAGCTCTGCCCATTCGAAGCCGTTTTTTGAAAAAGTCTCCACGTCCACGCTGCTGGCGGGGGTAACGCTGGATATCACGGTTCCCTGGTCTTTGAAATTTTTCACATCCAGCTTTAGGCTGTCAAGATACTGCTGCTGTGTCTGGTTGGCAATCAGTTCATCGTCATAAAGCCGCTGGATCTGCAATGCCAGCTCCTTAAATTCTTCCTCGGTATATTCCTCATTGTAAAAGCATTTGGTAATTTCGCCGTAATACTTTACCACTTCCTTTGCAGAAGGAGGATAATTTTTGTCCAGGTTCCTGAGCAGTACTTCCTCAACCGCGGAAGCCGTTTCCGTTTCATCCACGCCTTTGGGTTTTCTCATATTGGTCAAATAGTAGTAATAGCCTGCCACCAACGCCACAAGGATTACACCCACAACAATAACTTTAATAACTCCGCCCTGTTTATTATTCATCTCTATACCTCTATTCCAGTACCGCGCCTGCCTTCCCAGCCCCTTTGGGGGCAGGGGAATTCCCGGCCCAATCCTGGTACCGCAATTTTACTTTCCGTTTTATTCTTCTTCGAAAGCCAGTTCAATGGTCTTGCCGTCTTTGCAGGTTTCTGCTGCCGGGAAGATTTTCCGCACTGCGGGGAGAAATTCCTCCGGGCGGTTGAGGGACGGGCTGTAGTGGGTCAGCCAGAGCCTTGAAACTTCCCCGCGCCTTGCAAGCTCCGCTGCCTCGTAAAAGGTCATATGCTTGTTTTCTTTCGCCTTCGCCTTTTTGTCCGGCTCCCCGTACATGCCTTCACAGATAAACAGGTCTGCGCCTGCGGCATGTTTTACAATGCTCTCGGTGGGCCTGGTGTCCGTGCAGTAGGTTACTTTCAGCCCCTTGCGGGCAGGCCCAAGCACCATATCCGGGGACAGGCTCCTGCCGCCGCACTCTATGGTCTCCCCCTTTTGCAGGCGGTTCCAGTACTTTTTGTCAATCCCCAGGGAAAGCGCCTTCTCCACCTGGAACCTGCCGACCCTTTCTATGGAAATGGAATAGCCATAGCAGGGCACGTTATGGTTTACCCGGAAAGCTTCAATCTTAAAACCGTCAAATTGGATGGTGTGTTCCCCCTCGTTCAGTTCCAGGCAGTCAATGGCAAAGGGCAGTTCCGGGGCGATAACCCGCAGGGATGCCACCACCTTCGGGAGCCCTCTTGGGCCTATCAGCAGAAGCGGTTCTGTGCGTTCCGCATTCCCCATAGTGAGCAGCATCCCCGGCAGCCCGCTGATATGGTCTGCATGAAAGTGGGTGAAACAGATTACGTCAATGGGGTTCGGGCTCCAGCCCTTTTCCTTCATGGCAATCTGTGTCCCCTCCCCACAGTCAATCAGTATACTTTGTCCATTGTACCTTGCCATCATGGAGGTCAGCCACCTGTATGGCAAGGGCATCATTCCACCTGTTCCCAGCAAACAAATATCCAGCATAATTCCTCCCAGCAAAACAATTAAAGCAGCTCATTCAATTCCTCCTCTTCTACCGGAATTGCAAAGCCTTCAATCATTTCCTCATAGCATTCCTCACACAGATCGAAGGAATGTTCATTTCCATCTCTGTTGCTGAAATATCCGAACCGGATATTTCCCCTAAAGCAGCCTTCCATCAGGATTCCTCCTGCTACCTTTAACTCCTTTTTGCATTTATTGCAAATTACGGCTGCCAGTTCCCTTTTATCATTATCCTGGTAAATTCTCATGTTCTTATCCTCCCCTGGTGTTTTTGGATAGCGCCATAAGCCAAAGAGCCCCGCTATTTCCCAAAACATGTTAAAAAATTGATTTTTTTAAACATGCCCTGACACCATTATACATAAAAGAGAGCGAAAAAACAGTGGTAATTGTTCCATGGGATGTCTATCTTTTCCACATAATGAGGGCATCCTCCACAGGCTTTTCGTAGAACCCCGGCCGGATCCCCTCCCCGGCAAAGCCAAGTTTTTCATACAGGCCAATGGCAGCCCGGTTACTCACCCGGACTTCCAGGGTACAGGCTTTTATCCCCATTTCCCCGGCTTTTTCCAACATGTGTTCCATGAGCCTTAACCCGGTCCCTTTTCTTCTGGCATTTTTTGCCACCACCACATTGGTGATTTCCCCTTCCCCTGCCATATCCCGGAGGCCGCAGCAGCCTATGACCCTGCCATCTTCCACTGCCACATAATAGTGGGCATAGTCTGCCTGCACCATTTCCAGGAAGTCCTTTGCCTGCCAGGGCATGGAAAAAGCTTCCCGTTCAATCTCACTTGCCGCTTCCACATCCCCCGGCATCATTTCCCTGATCTGTACCATAGGTTTTCCCTTTCCCCTTCGTCCGCTCCGCCTGGGACATCCTCAGATATTCCGGCGTATGTTCCTCCGCCGTAACGTATTTGCCCTCCCGGAAATACTGGAGTGCCAGAAAGCCAAAGGCCGCCGCACGCTGGCGGTTCATATGGGCGGGGGCAAAGCTGTAGGGAACCTCCAAAAGCTCCCCAAGCTTTTCTTTGTATACCGGGACACCGTCCCCTAAAAATATCACTTCCCTGCCATATTCATTGCACTTTTGGGCAATTTCCCCTATGGATATGGCGCATTGGGGGAGCACCCTGCAAAGACGGAAGGAAAAGGGGAGCCCCGTAGTCCTTTCAAATTGGTAAACCCCTGTGTATACCTGGTTTCTCCTGGCATCCATCAACGGGCATATGAGTTCCCCTGTGCCGTAAAGATTGCACGCCAGCCCTTCCAGGGTGGGGATTTCAACCAAAGGCACACCCATTGCCAGGCCCAGCCCTTTGGCGGTAGCGGAGCCGATCCTCAGCCCGGTAAAAGACCCTGGCCCTGATGCCAGGGCAATGGCATCCACCGTGGCCAGGTCCAGCTCCACCATTTTTTTTAATTCCTCCAGCATGGGCAGGAGCGTCTGGGAGTGGGTCTTTTGGTACTGGACATTATATTCGGCAACCAGCGTATCCTCCTCCACAATGGCTACGGACGCCACAAGCCCTGAGCTGTCTATCCCTATTATTTTCATCAGCCTATATTTCCTCCACCTGTATCTGCCTGTAATCAAAGCCTTTTTCCGGGTTCCCGGTGATGGTGATCCGTGTATAATGCTCCGGGAGAATTTCCTCTATTAAATCCGCCCATTCCACCAGGCACACCCCGTCCCCGTAAAAGCAGTCCTGGTATCCGATTTCTTCCATTTCCTCCACATCCCCAATCCGGTAAACGTCAAAGTGGTAAAAAGGATGCCTGCCCCCCTCATACACCTGGAGGATGGTAAAGGTGGGGCTGTTCACCGGCCCGGCCACCCCAAGCCCCCTGGCCAGCCCCTGGGAAAATACGGTCTTTCCGCACCCTAAATCCCCCACCAGGGTAAATACTGCCCCGGGGGCGGCTTCCTCCCCCATTTTCCTTCCCAGGGAATAAGTCTCTTTAGGGCTGAAGGTTTCTATCAGTTTCTTTTCCATTTCCCTACTCCTGTTCTCATCCGCGGATCTTCACCTTTTTGGGGGGCATATGGGTGGAAATCATCCGGGCCACCCCTGCTGCGTTCTCCCCCAGCTCCCTTTTGGGAAAAATGGAAGCGTTAACGGGAGATGTATACAGGATCAGGCTGCGGGGCGTGGATACCGCCTTGTACATGTCCTCCCATCTCTGTCCCTGCACTTCCCCTTTCTGGGATACTTCCACCCCTTCCTCCGTCATTTTGTAATGGAGGGGATTTTTGAACGCCGGGTTTGAGAGGTACTGCTGCCTGGACTTTATAAACAATGTCCAGGGAAGATAAGCTAATATCACAATGCCTGCGATCAGAAAAAGCACGCCCTTCCCCAGAAAAAACGCTACTACCAAAAGTGCGCCCACCACCTGCCCGATAAGCCCTGAGGCGCTGGTATAGGTATGGTAGAGCATATAGTCATAGAGAACGCCGGGCGTTATTTTCACGTCAAATTCTATTTCCATGGTAACCTCCCTGCCGCCTTTTGACAACATCTTTGTATCTTTGCAGGGCAGCCCTTTGCCTGTGCCCTGCCTCTTCCCCAGGCTGCATACAATCCTTCCCAGGGGCTGTGTGTATAAAAGAGCACCCGCGCAGCAGGTGCTCTCCTTCCTTTCATTATACTAGAAATCTCCCAAAGTGCAATAAAAAAATAAAATGGTCATTCGTGGCGCAGGGCTTCGATGGGGCTTAACCTGGCCGCTTTCCTGGCAGGGTATATCCCGAAAAAGATCCCGATGCCGCAGGAGAAGAGGGAGGCTGAAAGCACAACGCCCCCGCTTACCTGGGCGGTAAAGCCCATTGCCGTGCACACAGCCATGGCCCCCAGGATTCCCAGGCAGATTCCGACCAGCCCGCCCAGCAGGGTGATAATGCCTGCCTCCGCCAGGAACTGTAAAAGTACGGAAGCGGTCCTTGCCCCCAGGGCTTTCCTGATGCCGATCTCCCTGGTACGCTCCGTTACGGATACCAGCATAATATTCATAACGCCAATCCCCCCTACCAGAAGGGAGATCGCCGCCACGAAAGATATAAAGATGGTGATAAAGCTTAAGATGGTGTCAAACTGGGCTGTAAAATCCGAAAAGCTCTGCATCATGATCTGATTTTCCCCCCGCACATTATGCCTGCTCTCCAACAGCGCAAGGGTTTTGGAGGCAACCTCTGTCATGTATTCCGAGGATTCCGCAATCACATAAAACTGCTCCAGTTCTTCTATGTAATATCCCAGCTTGTTCGCCATAAAGGTCAGGGGGACTTCCGCCTGTATGGTAGTTGTCCCCATGCCGCCCCCGGCGGTGATCAGGGACGAGGCATTATCCTGGCGGACGCCTACGATCCGCAGCTCCTGGGTGATCCCCCAGAAGGTGGCGTCAAAGGCCATGCCCACCACATCGGTGGTCCCAAAAAGGGCTACGGCGCTGCTTTCTGTGATAATACAGGTATTATTGGCGCTGTCATAATCATTTTGGGTAAAATATTTTCCCTTTACCAGAGGGTCCGTGCTGGCATACTGCAGCCCGGTGGTGCCTCCGCTCATGCTGATATCAAAATCCCCTTTCGCGCCCTCCGCCGTTCCCCATGTGCCAAAAGATGGGGTCACGCCTTTTACATGGTCCACATGTTCCATAATTGCGTCAAAATCCGACTGGTCAAAAGATACGGTGGTGTCTTTCCTTGTACTGTCCACATAAAAGGCAATCTGCCCGCTGCCCACGGATTCCAGCTCCGAATTGATCTGTCCCCGGACGCCGTTGCCAATGGAAATTACCATGATCACGGAGGATATTCCGATGATAATGCCCAGCATGGTAAGAACGGAGCGTCCTTTATTGCTTCTGATATTCATCAGGGCAATCTTGATGTATTCCCAAATTTGTGCCATTTTTTCCTCGTTTCCGCGCTGCTTTTATGGAAAAACCTTTTGCAGCTTATCCTATCTCATATTCCAGGTTCCCGCAAAGCCCCAGGCCAGGGTGCGCTTAAGCCTTCCCTATCCCTCCGGTGGCTTTGGCCAGATGGCCGTCTTTTTGGTTACTGGGGCATTGCCATTACCGTCATGCCTTCCACAAGCGCCGGTGTCACATCCAAGACCACCTGTTCCCCTTCCCCCAGGCCTTCCGTTACCTGCACCATAGTATCTGAGGAAATTCCCGTGACCACAGGCTTTTTCACAAGGATGCCGTTTTCCACCACATAAACGAACTCGCCGCCCATATCCACATTAACGGCTGTTACCGGAATCAATACTGCCCCTTTTTCCTGTGCGGTGCTGATAATTACCTTGGCTTCCACCCCCAGGATCACATCGCTGTCAGGATTGGTAATCTTGATTTCTGTCCCCACTACCGCCGCGCCGCTGTTGTTTTTCTCCGCCATTTTATTGATTTTGGAAACCTTTCCCTGGTATTCCTTGCTGCCAATGGTGATGGTGGCATTCTGCCCTATGGCGATTTTGTCCAGGTCGTACTTGGTGACGGTAATCCTTACCATCACATCCTGGGTGCTTTCCAGCTTCAAAAGCTGGGAGCCTGCCGCAAGGCTTCCCCCTTCCACCGCATTTACTTCCGTTACCACGCCGCCCTCCGCTGCTGTAAGGCTTTCCAGGGAGTCCGCAGCCTCAAGCTGCTGGGTACGGGTATTGGCTTCCAGTTCCGCTTTTGCCCCGGAGGTCATCTGCCCGGCTTCTGCGGAGCTTTTCTGGGATTTCATCTCAGAACGGTACTCCTTCAGCTCCGAAAGCACTTTGTTCTGGGCGTCAATCTCTTCCTGCCAGCCTTTGATCTCCTCATTGTTCTGCTGCTCGTAGCTGTTAAGCTGCACCAGCTTCTGCAGGTTCATATATTCCTCGGAATCAGGCTGGTTCTGCCAGTCGAGAATGGAGATCTGCAAAAGCGCCCCCTCATAGGCCAGGTCGCTTTTTTTCTTTTCTATCCAGTTTTCCAGATTGTTGATACGCGCTTCCGTTTCCGCGATCTGCTGGTCCAGTACCTCAATATTGATGTTTGCCTCGTTTAAATCCCCCAGCTTCTGGTTGTTGCTCTGGAGGGAATTGCGGTAACTGCCGTCAGCAGACTGGGTCTTTAAATTGGCGAGCTGTTTTTCTTTGGCAATCTCATCCGCATTGTAGGATATCAGCACATCCCCTGAGTTTACCGCGTCTCCCGCCGCCACGGATACACTTTCAATTTTCACGTTCACGTCTGAGAAGTAGCTCTTGGTCTTTTCCGTTGTGACCGTGCCGCTGGTGTTGATGGTCTGCTCGATTTCGCCCACAAGGGACTGGGTGGTTGACAAATACGCCTGGGGTCCTTCCCCGCCCATCCGGTTTTTCACTACCAAAGCCCCTGCGGCGATGGCCAGCACAATGACGGCCGCGATCCTCCTGCGCTTTTTCCTGGCAGCCTTGTCAAGGGGTTTCTTTTCCTTTTTGGGCTTCTTTTCTTTTTTAGGTTTTTTGCCCTCTTCTGTTAAGGTAATTTCGAGGGCCTGGTTTTTGGTTTCCTCTGTTTTTTTGTCAGACATTTTTTTCCTCCCAATTTTATGCATTAAATTTCCTGTTCATTTATAATGTCGTCCACAATTTTTCCGTCCCTGATGCGTATGATACGCCTGGCCCTGGCGGCAATGTCGTTATCGTGGGTGATCAGTATCACCGTCCTGCCCTCCGCATGTAAGCCTTTCAGGATTTCCATGATTTCCCCGGTGGAACCGGAATCCAGGTTTCCGGTAGGCTCGTCTGCTAGGATTACCGGCGGCGCCTGGGCAATGGCCCTGGCAATAGCCACTCTCTGCTGCTGGCCGCCGCTCATCTCTGACGGCTTATGGTCTATCCTGGCCTTTAACCCTACCTTTTCAAGGGCTATCCGGGAAAGCCGCAGGCGCTCCTTCCTGCCAACCCCCCGGTAGATCAGGGGCAGCTCCACATTCTCTAACGCAGTAAGCCCGGCAATCAGGTTGAACCCCTGAAAAATAAACCCGATTTCCCGGTTCCTGATGTCTGACAGGTCATCGTCCGTGAGATTGGAAACATCCTGTCCATTTAATATGTATTCGCCGCTTGTGGGTACATCCAGGCATCCCAGCATATTCATCAGGGTGGATTTGCCGGAACCGGACTGGCCGATGATTGCCACAAATTCGTTCTTGTCAATCCGCAGGTCCACATGGTCCAGCGCCCGGACTTCATTTTCACCGGGATTGTAAACCTTGCACATATCCCGGATTTCAATCAGCTCGCTCATCTGTAATGACACTCCTTATTTTCTTGTACTATTGTATTATATAATTAATACATATTTTGTCAATACCCATTCTCTTAAATATCTATGAATATTTCGGGCAGCCTGTAAACGCTTCCCACACTCATTATAACGAATAATAAATGGAAAAAATTACAAAAACTTATAAAAAAATCTTAATTTTAACCTGTTGTGCTAGATAAAAATATAAAAGAACTTCAACAAAATGTGCTATC
>OFHA01002177.1_pt1 | contig 11913 bp, 12 predicted proteins | sample 1521891 | NCBI WGS metagenome assembly OFHA01 (sample SAMEA3504089, study PRJEB24116) | mouse gut metagenome | biome: mouse gut; feature: mouse-associated habitat; material: faeces | place: Denmark | collected 2011 | reverse complement strand
CGCACCGGGATCAATGTGGATGCGGTGCGGATGATGGGCGATATCATCAAAAAGGCGGCGCAGCTGACAAAAGAGCGGGACTCCATGGGCTGTACGAAGCTGGTGGTATTTTGCAATGCGCCCGATGACAATCCGTTTATGGCGGGGGCTTTTCACGGTGTGACGGAGGCGGATGAGATCATCAATGTGGGAGTAAGCGGCCCCGGCGTGGTGAAGACCGCGCTGGAAAAGGTGCGGGGCGAGAGTTTTGAGGTGCTCTGTGAGACCATCAAAAAAACCGCTTTCAAGGTGACAAGAGTAGGACAGCTTGTGGCAAAAGAGGCCTCGAGGCGGATGGAGGTACCCTTTGGCATCGTGGATCTGTCCCTTGCGCCAACCCCTGCCATCGGGGATTCCGTGGCGGATATCCTCTGTGAGATCGGGCTTGAGAGGGCAGGCGCGCCGGGAACTACGGCGGCTCTTGCGCTGTTAAACGATCAGGTGAAAAAGGGCGGCGTAATGGCTTCTTCCTATGTCGGAGGGCTCTCCGGTGCGTTTATACCGGTCAGTGAGGATCAGGGGATGATCGATGCCGTGCAGGCGGGGGCGTTGACGCTGGAAAAACTTGAGGCGATGACCTGCGTCTGCTCCGTGGGGCTTGATATGATAGCGATTCCCGGCGATACAAAGGCTGCGACCATCGCAGGCATTATCGCGGATGAGATGGCGATCGGTATGGTGAACCAGAAGACTACGGCAGTCAGGATCATACCGGTGGTCGGCAAGGGAGTAGGGGAGATGGTGGAGTTCGGCGGATTGCTCGGCCACGCACCGATTATGCCGGTCAATTCCTTCGGATGCGATGACTTGGTGAACAGAGGCGGCAGAATCCCCGCCCCGATCCACAGCTTTAAAAACTAAGCCGCTATAATATTTATAAAATTCTTCCGTTTATTCTTTATTTGAATTGACAGGAAGAATTTTTTTTGATATATTTAAATTGTAAGTAGTAAGTAATAAGCGATAAGTGATATGCGAAAAAGAAGAGCAGAAAGGGGTAACTTATGAAAAAGGGGTATACATTGTCTCAGCAGTTTGCACTGATCAGCCTGGACGGACAGTCATGCGCCCACCGTTCGGCGGCAAAAAGCGCGGCGTTGCGCGGCATTAAGGCGGCAGAACTTTTGGAAAAGATGTTGTTTGACGAGGAAAACCAGCCGGAAGACGGGACGTTTTTGAAAGAGTTAGAGGCTGGGATAACAGCAATAAGAGATATGACGAAAAAGGAAATGGACGTGATCGAAAAGGAGATGACGGGGCTGCTTGTCGCCGATGGCGGAATGGAGATCGTGCCGGATCTGCTGGGCTGTGATATGAATTATTATACCGCCGGCGTTTCCATGAAGTCATACCGAAGCGACAGGGAGATTTATACTTCCATAGTGGAGAGTGTACGCGCGGAGATACTGGAAGAAGGACCGGTGACGATGGAATGTGCCTGTCTTTTGTGGCTGATTCGGGAGAGCGGCTGTATGCATGATATTTTTTTGGTGCGGGAGCAGGAACGAATCCGGGAAAGGATGATCACTCTGTGTACGAAAGAAAATCAGGATAAAGAAAATCCCCGGGCGGAAGAAGGGGAAGGGAGCGGCCGGCAGGATTTGACAGATATGGATTATATCGGTATGATATGGAAACAGGAGTTTCATGTGGGAAGAGAACAGGTGATAAAATCTTATCTGAGGGGAAAACGGAAACTGTTTCAAAATCCCTATCTGGAAGGCGTCAACCTGCTGTTTCCCTTTCTGGACAGAAGACAGGCGATTTTTGTGGATTTCGTAATATTTGGAACGAAAGTGAAGGACAGGCGGCAGATGATGATGGATTTTCTCTCAAAGAGAGGGCATTCCGTGGAGGAAGTAAAAAATGGAACCGAGACACTTTTGCGGATAGATAACATGTATTATCGTATGTGGCCCAAGACCGTGAGCTGCGGCAGAGTCCCGATACAGGGAGTAAGCCTGCTGCCTGTGTACCAGTAGAAAGAGAAGTTAGCGATGTCCAGACAAAGAACAATAGAAAAAATTCTCGCCTCCGAGTATGTGACAATCGGTGAACTGGCGAGACTGACGGGCTGTAGGTACAGTACGCTGAAATTTTATACGGAAGAAGGAATGCTTCCTTTTGAGCAGGCGGAACAGAACCTGACAAGGAGATACCGGCGGGAAGAGAGCATGGAACGGGTGGAGTGGATTCGCGCCCGGCGGGAGAGCGGGAAAACCGTGCCGGAGGTCAAAAGGATGCTGGAAGAAAATCATTTTTGAACATTTGTCACAGGATGATGACAGGTTGTGAATATTCGCTTCCGGGACATGTGCCGGGCAATACCGCCCGGTACAGTTCGGAAGCTTTTATTGTGCTGTCAAGCTGGGCGAGGGCAGGGGGCGAAAGAGACTTAGGAGCGTCCGCCAGTTTGGAGACAAGAGGGATATGGGAGCGGCTTTTGATCCTGGTAAGGAGAGGCTGCGCCTGCCTGCGGAAGCCGAGGATTCTTGCATAGAGAGCCGTTTCCTGTTCTTTCTGGGCAGCCGCGGTATCCTTTGTCAGCCGCAGCAGAATGTGCAGAAGAGCGCGGCTTATTCTGGCAAAGGTCAGATGCCTGGTTTTCATGGCGGCGCAGAGTTCCGCGGTGGAAGAGCACTGCCGGAAAACACGAAGAAGCCGTTCGGAAAATTCCGGCGACACATCCTGATACCGGGAGAGCGCTGCCCCATCGGAATATAGCAGCGTATGGTAAAGAGGCAAAAAGAAATCATCAAAGGTGACATATTGTCTTTGCCTCAGCGCTTCCAGATAGAGGGCATGGCAGGCGCAGGGAACATAACGCTGCAGCAGCGCTTTTGTCTCTTCCTCATCCCGGGAAGTAAGAAACGCTTTTCTCAGCCCGGAGGCGGATGCGTATTGATGGGCGGTGGTCTCCTCATGATACCCTGCGCCAAGGCGCTTTATGGTAACAGGGGTGATGGGAGAGTCCAGTTGGTAGAGGGCTTTGCAATATTCCGTGCCGAGAATATTGTTGGGACTTTCCAGCAAAGAAAAGACGGCGGGGATATGATCCGCAGCGGGCTTTTCTTTGCTCTCATCAGGCGGCAGGGCGCGCAGGGATTCGTATCGTGCCTTTGGAAAACTCATGCCTGCTTTCAGGTTATGCTGCAGCATGTCCTGAAAAGCAGCGGGTTCTTCGGAAAGTATTTTTCCGGCATGTCGGAAAGCCGCGGTATCTCCGCATTCACTGCCAAAACCAAGATGGGTGACGCAGCTCAGGTTTTCCAATAAAGAGACGGCGCCCCGGGCAAAGTATTCCGCGCTTCCCGTGGAAACGGAGAGGGGGAGTTCGAGAACAAGATCGGCGCCGCATAAAAGAGCCGCTTCGGTGCGGATATGCTTTGAAAAGAAGGCGGGCTCTCCCCTTTGTACATAATCTCCGCTCATCACAACAACACAAAACGCCGCACCGGTCTTACTGCGCAGATGCCGTATGAGATGCGCATGTCCTGTATGGAGCGGATTAAATTCCGCGATAATGCCTAAAATATTCATGAGTTTCCACTGCCTGCCTTTTGATATCCTGTATTCTCTGATGAACTTTCCTGCTTAGTCCGGTTCATTATAAACGATTTGAAAGAGGAATACAATTCGGAAAAAAACTTTTCTTTTTTATAAAATGTGGTACAATATCACGTAGACAACGAACGGGGCATAGGAAAATCAGAGGAGACATCATGGGTAAGATTCGCGACAGTCAGAAAAAAATGGCGGTGATCAATGATTTATCAGGCTTTGGAAGATGTTCCATCGCCGTGGAACTGCCGATCATTTCCGCCATGAAAATACAGTGCTGTTTTGTACCGACGGCGGTTTTTTCCAACCATACCGGCTTTCCCTCCTTTTATCTGGAGGATTTTACGGAGAGAATGAGTCCTTATATGAAGGAATGGGAAAAACTGGAATTGCATTTTCAGGGGATATGCAGCGGTTTTTTGGGCTCCCCCAAGCAGATTGATATTGTGGAGGCGTTTTTTAAAAAGTTCAAGGATTATGATACGGTGGTAGTGGTCGATCCCGTGATGGGAGATTACGGAAAGATGTACCCCACCTATTCCATGGAAACCTGTCTGAAAATGAGGGAGTTGATTCCGTGGGCGGATATCATTACGCCGAATCTGACGGAAGCCTGTATTTTGGCCGGCATTCCCTATGAGGAGAAATGGAGCAGGAAAAAGCTGCTGTGGCTGGCGGAAAAGCTTTCGGCGATGGGACCGGATAAGGTGGTTATTACCGGGATTATCCAGGGAGAGTTTATTGCAAATTACTGTTATGAAAAGGGGAGCGAGCCCCGCATTTTCCGAACCATCAAAGCGGGTACCCAAAGGAGCGGGACGGGAGATATTTTTGCTTCGATGATAGCGGCGGACGCGGTAAACGGCGTGCCCTTTGAGCAGTCTGTGAAAAAAGCGGGCAGGTTTATCAAGAAATGTATTCTGCGGTCCATAGAAATGGGGATTCCCCTTACGGACGGCGTTTGCTTTGAGGAATTTCTGCATACTTTAAAATAAAGATATGGAACACGGTGAGACAGGAGAAAAGAAATATGGCGATGGAGATATTATACGAGGTACATCAGAATTTATATGTGAATCTGACCAACAGGTGCAGCTCGGCATGTACCTTTTGTCTGCGGCAGGACCGGGATAAGATGGGGACGTCGGGGAGTCTGTGGTTAGAGCATGAGCCGACGGCGCAGGAAGTGATAAATGCGTTTGGGAAATTCCGCAGGGAAGATTACGGGGAAGTGGTGTTCTGCGGGTTCGGGGAGCCGACGGAAGCCTTTGAAGTGCTGAAAGAGGTGGCGGCTTTTGTAAAAAAAGAATGGAAGTGTCCGATCCGCATCAATACCAACGGGCAGGGTTCCCTGATCAACGGCAGGGATATCGCGCCGGAACTGGAAGGGCTGATTGATACGGTATCTGTCAGTTTAAACCATCCTGATCCGGAGAAATACCAGGAGATTGTCCGCAGCAGATTCGGCGCCGAAGGTTACAAAGGGATGCTTGCCTTTGCGAAGGAGTGTACGAAATATGTGCCTCATGTGGTGATGACAACGGTAGAGACAACGATTACGAAGGAAGAAGAGGAGCGCTGCCGGAAGATCTGTGAAGAGCTGGGCGTCACCTACCGGATCAGGGCGTGGGAAGCATAACGGGATTTTGAAATACGGATATTGGTAACGGAGACGAAAAATGGATGGATTACAGGAACTGCTGCACAATGATATACTGCTGGCGGGCATTTTAAGCTGGCTGACCGCCCAGGTTGTTAAGACCATTTTGTATGCGGTAATCAACAAGGAGATTGATTTTACGAGGCTGATGGGGGACGGCGGAATGCCCAGCGCTCCCTCCGCGACGTTCACGGCTGTGACTGTGATGACCGGGATCATATGCGGGTTTGGTTCTCCGCTGTTCGCGGTTGCCTGTATTGTTGCCATCATTGTGATGCATGATGCCATGGGGGTGCGGCTGGAAACGGGCAAGCAGGCAAAACTGCTCAATGAGATGGTGGCGCTTTTTGAGGCCATCGGACAGCCGAAGCTGAGTATGGAGAAGAAGCTGAAAGAGTTTGTGGGACATACGCCCTCCCAGGTGACGGCGGGGATGCTGCTGGGGATTGCGGTGGCTGTTATTTATTATTATGTATTTTTATAACCCCGTCTCCGGTAATGGTGCGTAACAGTACGGCATATAAAAATGTGTGATGGGAAAATGATACGGATGGGAAACGGTCGGATATGGACAAAAATATAAAAGCACATTATAATAAATAATAATAATTTTTCAGGAATGATACAATTTTAGGGAAAGGGAAGGTAATGGATCATGAAGTATACGTTTGAAAAAGAAATCGAAAAGGGAGAAAACGGCTCTTTTATTGATATTCCTTTTAACGTATGGGAAATATGTAAGAGGGAAGGTGAAGTGCCGGCGAAGGTCAGGGTGGGAGAGACGTTGTTTGTCTGCAATTTAGAGCCCAAAAAGAACGGATATTACAATATTCCCGTGCAGCCTGAGATTATGGAGAAGCTTACTTACGGGAAAAAATATAAAATATCCTTCAGGATAACAAAAAACAGCGTTGAGGACAGCCCTTACAGCACATCCAATCCGATTCGTAAGATTGACCATATTGACTGTCTGATTCAGCCTCACGACGGGCTCTGCGGACAGGCGTGTATTGCCATGCTGGCAGGAATCACGCTGGATGAGGCGATTAATGTGATGCACTGCAACGAGTGGCAGGCGACCATCGCGAAGATTATCGATACGCTGAACTATTTCGGACTCGAGCATTCCGAAGAGATTTTCTATACCTGCGGAGAGGAGGATGTGACACTGCCCAAATGTGCAATTATTCTGGAGAAAATGGGGCGTTTCAGTCACTATCTGGTAGCTTTTGACGGGAAATTTTACGATTCCAATCTGGGTGTGCTGGATCGTTATGATATGACGAAGATGAAGGGATATTTAGAAATTTTAGTATGAACAGATTTGTGTTAAGGCAGTCTCTGCTGCTTCTTCTGACCGCTACGATCTGGGGCGTGGCATTTGTGTCCCAGAGCGTGGGAATGGATTATGTGGGGGCTTTTACGTTTAATGCGGCGAGGAGCCTGATCGGAGCGGCGGTGCTGATTCCCTGTATCGCGCTGCTGAAAAAAACGCAGGGTAAAAACGGGGACCGGGAAGTACATAAAAAAGAGGATAAAAAAACCCTTCTGACGGGAGGAATCTGCTGCGGTGTGATTCTGGCACTGGCAAGTTCCTTCCAGCAGTTCGGCATTATGTATACCACCGTCGGGAAAGCGGGATTTATTACGGCAATGTATATTATCCTGGTTCCCCTTTTAGGTATCTTTTTGAAAAAAAAGGCGGGGCTGCGGGTTGGCATCAGTGTAGTGATCGCGGTGGCAGGGCTGTATCTGCTATGTATGACGGAGAGTTTCAGGCTGGAAGCGGGAGATATGCTGGTACTGATATGCGCTCTGATTTTTTCCTTTCACATTATGGTGATCGATCACTTTTCGCCTCTGGTGGACGGGGTGAAGATGTCCTGTATTCAGTTTCTGACCTGCGGCATTTTGTGCGGTATCTGTATGTTTTTGTTTGAGGAGCCGAAGCCGGCTATGATTCTGGCGGCATGGAAACCGATTTTATATGCGGGGGTGATGTCCTGCGGCGTGGGCTATACCCTTCAGATCATCGGACAAAAGGGAATGAATCCGACGGTGGCATCTTTGATCATGAGCCTGGAATCGGTGATTTCGGTACTTGCCGGATTCATTTTACTGGATGAGGTGCTGAGCAAAAGGGAACTTTTCGGGTGTGCGCTGATGTTTGGAGCGATCGTACTGGCGCAGCTCCCGAAAGCGGATGACAAACGCAGGGAGGATGGTATTGTATAATATCCGGTGATACTGCGGTGCTGGAATCAGCAGGATCACCGTATGCGCATAACTCAAGTTGCTGATGCGAAGCAGCAGAAAGTTGAGTTCCGCCAATATGTGCAGTAGGTGATACTGCGGTACTGGAATAGGAGAATAGTATTTATGTCAGGGATTTTTGATGAAAACAGGATGATGCAGGCGTTTAAAAGGTATCTTCCCGCGGGGGAGACGGTGCTCGCCGGCATTCACGGTATAGGTCTGGAGTCGGAGATCAGGGAAGTTTTCGGAAAGTGTTTTTATGACGAAGAGGGGGGCAGGATCCTACCCGATGAGAACGGCGGCTTGCTGGAAGTAAAAAAGAGCAAATACTCGAAATGGGATGTGTATATCGGAGTGACGGCGCATAGTCTGATCCTTGCGGAGTGCGAAGTATACAGACATCTTTACGAATTTGACAATAATCCGGATATGCGCGGTGCGGTTGTCAGAGAGATTGATACCTGCGTTCGGCTGGAAGATATTGGGAATTGCTTTTCCTTTGAGGAGATCGGGAACTGCGTGATCAAAAACGCCTGGATGGGCGCTGTCAACTGTACGGTTACGCTGAAAAACGGCGGTGTTATCAAACTGCAGCTGCCAAAGCGCGGCGGCATTGGGAACGGTATGCCCCACCATGCGGAATACAGGGAAAAGATTCTGGCGGCTCTGGGATCACTGAACGGAGGATATTGACCGGAGAATGGCGGCGGACAGACTGTTATCAAGAAGGAAGATGCCAAAAAGATATATGGTAAAGAGGAAATAATACGGTGATGTCGTATGAAAAGGAAAGCGCCGGTAAGGGGAAGGAACTGCCGGCGGCTTTTGTAGAGGAAATGAGAGAGCTTTTTGGAAAATTGCCGGGGGTTTCGGTGTCGGAACTGCCGGCTTTTTTAGAGAGCCTTGGAAAAGAACGCAGTTACGGGCTGCGGAGGAATCCTTTGAAATATACAAAAGAAGAATTTGAGGAAGCGATCCCTTTTTCCATAAGAAGTGTGCCCTGGGCGGAGGAGGGGTATTTTTATGAGAAGGAAGCAAGGCCCGGGAAAAGTCCCTATCATGAGGCGGGCGCCTATTATATGCAGGAGCCGAGCGCGATGATAGCGGCAGAACTTTTGGGGGCGAAGCCGGGGGAGCGTATTGCCGATCTGTGCGCCGCACCGGGCGGTAAGAGTACCCAGATTGCCGGAAAGATGCGGGGGGAGGGGCTTCTTGTCTGCAACGAGTATGTGCCGGCGAGGGCGGAGGTTCTTTCGCGGAATATGGAGCGCATGGGGGTTTCAAACTGTGTGGTGCTGACAGAGAGTGTGGACAGGATGGCGGAGCGGTTTTCGCTGTTTTTTGACCGGGTACTGGTGGATGCGCCCTGTTCCGGAGAAGGGATGTTCCGCAAGGAGGAGCAGGCCCTTTTGCAGTGGTCGCCGGAGAATGTCAGCATGTGCGCAAAGCGGCAGAAGGAGATTCTGGAGCCGGCGGCGGCGATGGTTAAGCCCGGCGGTGTGCTTGTCTATTCAACCTGTACCTTTTCGGAGGCGGAGGATGAGGCGGTGATCCGGGATTTTCTGGAAAGACATAATGAATTTTATCCGGACGAGTCCGTTTTATCGGAAGAACTATCGGAGGCGGGAATATGCCCCGGCGGCCTGCCGGGTACGGTGCGCATGTGGCCCCATAAGCTGCCCGGGGAAGGGCATTTTGTGGCAAGGCTGCATAAAAGAGGGGGAGCGGAGGCGGCAGGCGCCGGAGAAGAGCGGATAGACAAAGCCTGCCGGAAAGACGGAAAAAACAGGGCAGGAAAGTCCGGCAGGAAAAACAAAGGAAGCCATCAAAGAGATGGGGAGCAGGAAAAACAGAAGTATTTTCAGGAATTTTGCAGACAATATTTCAGTGACGAATACGGCAGACGGTTGGAAGGAGCGGGAGAATTTGTCTGGAGAGGGGAGCGGCTCTACCTGATGGCTGACGGGATTCCCGGGCTGATGGGGCTGCGTGTGGAAAGAAGCGGGCTGTATCTGGGGGAAGCGAAAAAGGGAAGATTCGAGCCCTCCCACACCTGGGCGATGACATTGAAAAGAGAGGATGTCAGACAATGGATGGATACGGAAGATGCGGCGGCTTATCTGCGGGGAGAGACACAGGAAAACAAAGGACTGCGGGGATGGACGCTGATATTGTTTCAGGGGCTGCCTTTAGGCTGGGGGAAAGCCGGCGGAAATATGGTGAAGAACCATTATCCCAGAGGACTGAGAATACAGGTGTGATGCAGGTGCGATGGTTTTCCTGTTATCTACGGGGCACACAGAGGACTGAGAATTCATGAGAGATAATATTGTGAAGGAATATGCATTTGAAAACGTGACGCTGTGGCTGATTTCTTCGGAGGAGGTCTCGGCGGAGGAACTGAAAGAGATGCACAGGCTTTGCGGCGTAAAGCGGAGGGAGAAGACGGAGCGGATCAGGCCGGAAGGGAAACGGAGGGAGTCTGTCTGTGCCGGATACCTGCTGTATTTGCTGATGCGGCGTTTTTCCATCGAAGAGGAGCCGGTTTTGCTTGGGGAGGGTAAGCCTGTTTTTCAGAATGCCCCGAAAGTTCATTTCAGCATTTCCCACAGCGACGGTTTGGTGGTGCTTGGGTTTGGAAACAGGGAGCTTGGGGTGGATATTGAGCGGGTAAAACGGGCAAACTTAAAGGTAGCGAAGCGTTTTTATACGAAAGAAGAGTATGCTTATCTTCTGGAAACAAAGGAGGAAGAGCAGGGCGATAGCTTTTTCCGGATCTGGACAGGAAAAGAAGCGGTGGTAAAGGCTGCGGGCTGCGGGCTGTCCGTATCTCCCAAAGGTTTTTGTGTATTGGGAGAGGAGGCGGAGCTGGAGGGTGTGAGGTATGCACTGTGGCGAAAAAGGCTGGAGACAGGAGGGCGGGCGGTGTGGATCTGTGTGGCACAGTAAAGAGAGCCGGACGCCGGGCAATGCCATTTCGTTAAGCCATTTATCCAGCCAGGAGGGACATAAAATGCGGGAGGAGCCCGTTAAAAAGCGTCGGCACTCAGCAAATACGCTTAAGTGTCCGCTGCGCTGTTTCACAGGCTCTTGAAAAACAGAGCCGGCAGGAGCGTGGTGACGGAGTATTTTATGTCCCTCCTGGCGTCTGCGGTCCATCGAACTATTCCAGGTAGTCGCGGTCAAAGGGGGAAGAGGCTTCTTCCAACAGCTTCCGCATCTGGCGGACACCTTCTTTCTGGGAGATGATGATGGCGTCCAGGATGGGAATGAGTTCCGGGCAGAGGGAGAAACGCAGAGCGTTTTCCGACATACGGATGGCGCCCTCATGATGGGGGATCATCTCACGGATAAAATCGCAGGGAATCCTTTCGGTCCGCGGCGCCCGTTTCATTTCGGCAAACATATTCCGGGCAGTAAAACGAAAAGCGGACATGTAGCGGCGCATCTCCTGATTATGGTTTTCATGTTCGGCGCAGCAGAAAAAAGCGTTTTTCATGTGCTCAATGCCTTTTGTCTGTTCTTCAATGATATTTTTAGCGATCCTGTTTAAGGGAATAATCAGGTCCTTCTCATAGGGATTCTGACAACAGCAGGTGTTTTGTCCGGAAGGCGCGGTATATTGCAGCAGGTTTTCGGACATTTGTATTGCCGCTTCGTGATGGGGGATCATCTGTCTGATAAAGATGCCGGAGATGCTGCCCCGGGGCGCAGGTTTGGTCATACCGTGAATCATGTCTTGAAGAATCCGGTCAAAACGGGTAAGATAGGTTAGGGACGGATTGTTCCGGTCCTGATGGTTATGCATAGGCTGTGGCTCCTTGGAAATCATAAAAAAGTACATTTTCTTTTATGATATGCGGCATATGTGATTTTTGAACCTGTCAATGAAAACTTTCAGGGAGGCATTTGAAAGATGCATGAGATCATACAAAGCCCTGCACGAATGACGGCGGTCAGCATATGTTGTTACAGCAGACATTTTTAAGCGGAGAGACAAAGAATGAGTGATTTGCAACTGAGCATGGCGGCGGGTATCCTGATTCCCTTTCTGGGAACGGCTTTCGGTTCCGCCTGTGTATTCTTTATGAAGAAGGAGCTGGGCGAGAAAACCCAGCGGGTGCTCACCGGCTTTGCGGCGGGTGTTATGGTGGCGGCGTCCATCTGGAGCCTTCTGATCCCGGCGATGGAGCAGTCCGAGTCCATGGGAAAGCTGGCCTTTACCCCTGCGGCGATCGGCTTCTGGCTGGGCATCCTGTTTTTGCTGTTTTTAGATCGGATCATTCCCCATCTGCACAGAAACAGCAAAGAACAGGAGGGCCCCCACGTGGGGCTGAAGAATACGACCATGCTGCTGTTTGCGGTTGTGCTTCACAATCTGCCGGAAGGAATGGCGG
>OFHA01002176.1_pt1 | contig 11916 bp, 10 predicted proteins | sample 1521891 | NCBI WGS metagenome assembly OFHA01 (sample SAMEA3504089, study PRJEB24116) | mouse gut metagenome | biome: mouse gut; feature: mouse-associated habitat; material: faeces | place: Denmark | collected 2011 | reverse complement strand
AGGGTGGAAGACAGCAGTTTTTACTTGGTTTGCGGGAAAGCAAATTAAAAAACGACGACTTACTGGAACGCTTCTACGATCTGATCATAGAAAACTATGCTTATGCAGGTAATTATCTGATTCTGATTTTTCACGACGCTTATGATGTACCGCTAAAAACGAAGGATCATCGAAGCCTGGACGAGTCTGAGGAAATCTATGAATATCTGCTTTGTGCCATCTGTCCGGTAACATTATCCAAGCCGGGTCTTGGTTATCTGGAGGATTCCAACGAAATCGGTCTCCGGCTGCGCGACTGGGTCGTTGGCGTTCCGGATACAGGTTTTGTATTTCCTGCTTTTACCGAGCGAAGTACAGATATTCATGCCGCGCTCTTTTATACCAAAAACCCAAAGGAACCGCCAACAGAGCTTATCGAGGGCGTTCTCGGATGTCAGAAAAAAATGACAGCCGCCGAGCAAAAAGAAATTTTTCGTTCCATTCTGGAAGATACGCTTGGTGAAGAGAGCAGTTATGAAACCATTAAAGAAATACATGACAAAATTCAGGAAAAAATTTCAGAAAATGCAGAAACGGTCACTAAAAATGAAACTCCACAACCGTTGCAGCTTTCAAAATCCGCCATTACTGATATATTGAATACCAGCGGAATATCAGAAGAAAAAGTGGTCCAGGCCGAACAGGCATATGACAAAAAAGTAGGGGAGGCCAGTCTTTATGCAGAAAATGTTGTGGATCAGCGCAAATTTGAAGTAAAGACCTATGATGTTGTACTACATGTAAAAGCGGAAAAAGCTGCACAGATCAAATCTCAGATCATCGATGGACAAAAATGTCTGATCATCCCTATGGATGCAAATGAGAATATTAACGTCAACGGCATACATACAACTGTATAGATTACAATTTCATCCCATTCCAAAATGCAACAGGATAAAATCAAGGAGGATCTTATATGTCATTAGTAGGCAAAAGTAACCGGCAATCCAGATTGGATGAAAATGCTGCTTTATTTCAGGTACAGGAAGAAAAGTCAGAAAAACAAAAGTGGTCCGAAATGAACACGCAGCAGCGTCTGCAATATTTCAGCGATTATTATCTTATGAAATGCGTCGTCTTCCTTGTACTAATTATAACTGCCGGAATTATCATATGGACAATTGCAAAACCACAAAAAGAACGCCATCTTTTTTTAGCTGTCGTACACAATACCATGATTCCGGAAGAAAAAGAAACTCTGGAACAGATGCTGGCAAATCTGTTCGTAACAGATCCAAAACATCAGGAAGTTCGTATCGATGACGCGTTCCCTGTTGGCTACGAATCCGATGCCAAATTATCCGCATTCCTGGCTTCCAATGAAATTGATATAATTATTACAAACGAGACTCACTTTCAGGCACTTGCCAAAAACGATTGTTTTGCAGATCTGAATCAGCTGATACCATCGTTATGCAGCGATTCCTCCAGCCTGCTTTACCGGACTGAAGGATATACCGAAGACTCTGACGAAGCCACAGCCATAACCCAAAGCGAAACACGTGCATACGGGATAAATGTTACAAATTGTCCTGCAATTAAAAAAAGCTGGTATCACGAGGAACCAGCAATACTTGGTATCGTCCAAAACTGTGAGCGAAAAGAAAACGCCATAGCAGCGTTGGAAAATCTGATCAGCAATGCATCGAATTGATTGTTCAATCATTTTTTCTGTTTCATGTTTCCTAATTTATTTCACCTGTCCCTATCTGGGAATTTCCCCAACTATTCGTAAAACTGTTCTTTTACGAATAGTTGTTTTTTTTTGTACCATTCATTTTCTCTAATAAACTTGCAATTTCCTGTTGCAACTGCGGATTGTCTGCCATCATACTTTGCAGCTCCTCCACAGAAATTTCTCTTTTCTCAACTGTTTTATGCTGCTCCGTCTGATCTGTCTGGTATATCTCTTTTGAAATGCCATTCTGATTGAGTAAATTTTTCTCCAGCTCATCATAATTATAATCCCGCTGATGAAACTGATGATACGCCGGCGCCGATTCCGCTACCTTTGCCGGTATGGTTTCTTTTTCGGAATAATGTCCTGCTGATAACTGATTATAACCATTTTTCATAAAATAGCAGGCGAGTCCTACCCGACTGTCGCATTTCGTATGATCAACGATATCCAGTGCTTCCTGTATAAAGTTATCCTTACGATCATATTTTTTCGCCATGGACAGAATATCTCTTACCTCAGCATCCTGATACCCCCTCTTTCTGATTTCCACATGTTGACTCGTTATTTCATAAAACGCTGCATCAGCCACAACTTTTGAATTTGCATTTAAATGTGTGACATGAAAAGTAAGACTTAAAACACCTTTTTGTCCAGATTTCAGCTTTCCCCTGTTTTCTTCATATTCAAAAAAAATATCCGTACTCCCATTGATCTGTTCCATGGAAGGTTTAATTACATATCTTTTGAAATCGGTATATTTGTATGATTTCGGACAATCCAGCATCCTCAGAAGCTCCTCAATCGCTATCGTAAACACTCCTGTTTCCATATCCGGATTTTTCAGGTTCCAGTTTTTCCGATCTTGAAATAAATAATATAACCGTTTTGCATATTTATTACTTAAATTAATTGCGTACCGAATGGAATAGTAAGCCCCCCGCCTTGATTCCACAATCATTCTTTTAAGATCGTCATCCATCTTAAAATCAATATGACTATTTTCCTCATCTTTAGCTCTTACATATGTAATTTTAGAAAACCATGGATAAAAAATAGATGTATCCTCATCTTTTTTTAGTTTAAATCCTTTGCCTTCCAGCGATTCCACTGCCTGTTTCAGAAACCGGTACGCATGAGACTTATCTTCAATATTGTAGTACTCCTTGACATCTGCCACCCGAATCGAATACTCTTTTTTGTCAACCTGATCATCGATCATGCCAAATGCAATATCCATAATATCATTTTGCCTTCTGTCCAGATTATAGCGTGCTTCTACAATACTTTGCGGTCTGAAAGCCACTTCATTTCCGCCTTTTTTTCTTATTTTTTTCTTTGCATCCTGTGATGATGCCTCTGTCTTTTTTGCCATGGTTCCTCCTGATTTTTAATTATACTCATTCAATACTATTTGTAATTAGAATAATTTTACGCTATCGAATCCTCGATATTATGCACTGTATTTTTATATTTGTAATCAGATATAAATCGCTGCTTACTTCAAACGCTTCCGTACCATATTTACTTATAAATTCGTTTCCAATATTCGGAGTCTTTTACTTACGGATCAGCCAGATCAAACCGCTGCTTTCATTTACTTTTACTGTATTTTACATCTTTGTAAAAAACGCCAAACCGCTGCTTTCTCTTATCTTTTTTATGTTCTGTGTTTCTGTTTTTCCAAACTTAATACCGCTAATTTCTCTTATCTTCTTTATGTTCTGCGTTTCTGCTTTTCCAAACATAATACCGCCGCTTTCTCTTATCTTTTATTATGTTCCGTGTCTCTGTTTTCTCAAACATAATACCGCTAATTTCTCTTATCTTCTTTATGTTCTGCGTTTCTGTTTTTCCAAACATAATGCCGCTGCTTTCTCTTATCTTTTATTATGTTCTGTGTCTCTGTTTTCTCAAACATAATACCGCTGACTTCTCTTATCTCTTTTGGCGTTTCTTTCTCATTTCCAAACACATAATACCGCTGCTTTCTCTTATCTTTTTTATGTTCTATGTTTCTGCCTTCCAAAATATGATACCGCTGCTTTCTCTTATCTCTTTTGGCGTTTCTTTCTCTATTTCCAAACACATAATACCGCTGCTTTCTCTCATCTCTTTTGCGTTTTTCTGGCTCTGCTTAAAATGTTTTACCGCTATTTTCTCTTGCCTTAATTACCTGATACGATCCCTTCAGGTAAAATTAAGCAGTTATTTTCTTCTGAATCTCTTATTTTACCGCCATTCTCACTTATCTTTTGCAGATAAAGAGAAAATTTCCTTATCTTATTATGGTTCCAAACCACCAGCAACTTCTCTCTGCTAATAAAATAACAAATACTTTCATTAACTCCTGTCAGTTACCGCCAATTTTCTTTATCTTGCATAAATTTAATCATTTTTCACCGCCAGGTTCTCTTATCTTTTTGTGATACGGATTTTAAACTATCCTTCGATTCCTGCTTTTATGTATTATGTTTTCTTTATTTTACCGCTGTTTTCTCTCATCTTGTGATATTTTACCGCCAGGTTCTCTTATCTTTACTTGTGTTTACCGCTGTTTTCTCTTATCTTTTCGCGCTCCAGCTGAAAAACAAGAGCATTTTGCCTGTTTATTACCGCCAGGTTCTCTTATCTTTTTTATGTTTTTATATATTTCGAATAACTATATATACCGCCGAATTCTCTTATCTTAAAACCGCTTTTCTCTCTTATCATTATTGACAAAAGCATACATTTTCATCTCTATTACCGCTATATGCTCTTATCTTCTTCCGTTTCTCATACAATATTCATTTACCGCTAATTTCTCTTACCTTATCTTATAGTATTTTCTAAAAATCTTCCTGGTCTTACCTTCAAAAAAGTATTTCAGTCTGTTATTCGGCAGTTTTCCCTTGGCTTATAGACAGTTTTTACTGTTCTAAACAAATTATTTTCAGAAATAAGGTTTTATATTTCGTAATTTCCAGCCAATTTCATTCTGTTTTCATTTTACACAGGTATATTGTAATAAAAAGATACGATTATGTCAATTATAATTTCACCCTTCTTACCTTTTGCTACTGCCAGTTGCTCTTAGCTTTACTGCTACTCTTTCTCAGCTTCACCGCTGACTTCCCGCTAATAAAAAGCCATCTTCTCTTAGCTTTACCGCTGATTTCTCGCCGCATTACCGCCAAATTCTCGGTTCTTATGCATAAAAATCCTTGATTTTATCACTTTTTTTATTCTGCCATACTATACCATACTATACCATACTACCATTCTTTCCATTCTACTACCATATCATATTTCCAGCAGTTAAACCATACATACGATTAAAAATATTAATGGTAACATTACATTCCCGATAGTCTGTATTAGTATCTGTTACTTATAAATAACGAGTAATGAGTTTTTCAATGTTATAATAACATCCTTCGATATGAATAATTAATAACAGAATCTTAATGAATTTTAGTTGCACTTATTAACTATATAAATAAATTAATACTTTTGATAAAATTTCAATAACAAAACGTATAATCAATTTTAGAAAAAAAGAAAAGCAACAGGGAATTGTCCGAAATATTTGGCGTGTCCCTCCCGACAATTAATAAGATACGGAAAACTTACTGCGAGGAAGGGCTGGCAGCTGCTTTGAACCGTAAAACAAGGCTGACGCCTGAAACCATGTCAAAAATCACAGGCGAATTTGAAGCCCATGTCATAGCAACAGCGCTGAGCCCTCCCCCGAAAGGCTATGCAAAGTGGAACCTGCGCCTTCTGGCTGAGCACTGCATGGAAAAGAAATATATTGTATCCATATCACATACAGCTGTCGGCACAATACTTAATACAAACCAGCTGAAGCCGCATCTGAGCAAATACTGGTGCATACCAAAAGAAAATGGTCCTTATTATGCAGCCGGTATGGAAGATATTCTTACAATTTACCAGAAAGAATACAACCCTTCCTTACCTGTTGTTTGTATGGATGAAAAACCTGTCCGGCTGCTTGACGAGATCCGTGAACGGATCAGCGCGAAGCCTATGGAAACAGATCCTGAAACAGATATCCAGAGGCCTTGCTCCGTTCAAAAAATTGATTCTGAATACATCCGCATGGGGACAGCCGGCATATTTATGTTTACGGAGCCGCTCAGCGGCTGGCGGCACACTGAGGCGCCGGAACACAGGACAATGGGGGATTTGCAAAAATGATGAAAAACATATCAGAAACTTATTATCCGGATGTCACCAGGATCATCCTGGTGGCGGATAATTTAAATACCCACTGCCCGGGCTCGTTTTACGCAACATTTCCGCCGGAAACCGCCTGGGAGCTGATGCAGAAGTTTGAGTTCCACTACACGCCAAAGCATGGGAGCTGGTTAAATATAGCAGAAACTGAATTAGGGTCTTTATCCAACATCGATGGCACTTATACTTGGGATGATATATATAAAATAATTTTCACCATGTATTTGTGATAACTAAACATATATTTTTATTAATTTAAGTATCTACTGTCTATAAACAAAAAATATTTTTAACAATGGATTCTGATATATCCCCAAAATTCCAAATTTCTCATGAAGTGTTTTTCAGAGTAAGAAATCAGAAATCATTTTTATCTGAATATTATAATGCTGGGGGCAAAAGATTGTTCAAATCCTAATTAGTTTCAATACACAAAATTGTTCAAATATTTGTTTTTATGATTTTATAGAATATAGCTAATTGATAGGATATTCAAAAACAATGAATATAATTTATTGACCGATGATCTTTTGTCTCCCCTAAAATCATATTATAATTTTAAATTATCATGGCGTTTTAATACTTTGGAAAGTAATGACACAATAGAATCTATGACTTTAATTTTAATTATTTCCTATGCACTGAGCTGTTCTTGCAGGTTTTGAAACCTTTGTTTCTGAATGCAAATTAGTTTTTTGTTTCCTCATGAAGTTCACGTCTCAATGCCTGGGCGCTCTGGAAAAGAACTTAGGAAGAAATACTTTGCTGTTTGTGTAGCGGATCGCTTATTCTGTTTTGGTTGCCATTGATTAAAAACTGACGGGCACCTTTAGGTGCTGATCAGTCTCGCATTATTCCAGTATTGCAATGCGTTTATTGCGAATTGCTGCTAGCAAAATATTTGAATAGGAATCTTTGTGTATGCAGTTCACTATAAATTGGCATCTTTGTGCATGCAGTTCACTATAAATTGGCATGTTGTATTGTCGATGCTCATAGACAGACGATGGTATATGAGAAGATTAAACCTGTCAGAGCGTATCGCCATTTTTTATCTTACTGTTGTTTATCATGTAACTAAACATATGTTGTGATAATCGTTCCTGTAATTTTCTGTTCCATGGCGGCATTTTATTAATATTTTTATTAAAGTGTTTGTTTTTTTCATTTATTGATTGACTTCGTTTGAAAGATTATCATTTGTAAAGCGGATTCCAATATAGGCTTGTTTTTGCTTTCACATAACTGACAGGAAAATATTTTATAAGTAGCTGACTAATGGAAGATTAATTTTGAAGAGCAAAAGTTTGTTAGGTAAAGAAAATTTGGTTTTTTGTCAGTCAGAATAACTGTAGATAAAATTAAAAACTGATCTTGAAATGAGCATTCAAAGCAGGAACAGTTCGTTTGACATGCTCATTTCAGAATATGGAGGTTTGGAAAGTAAATTATGGAATAATTTCAGCGAGTAAATCGTCAAATCGGTTTTTTAAAATTTCAAGTCTTGTTTTCAAATCCGGATCTGCTTTAATAATCGTTTTGCTGTTTTTCAAAATTGAAAAATTTGTTTCATAAAGCTGAAGAGCCTGTTCTGCTTTCGCTATTTGAGAAATTCGTTTTAATTCATTATCTGAAATAGATGTATGGCGGGATTCTCGTTCTTTTTGCTGAAGTTTCATTTTTTCAATCTGTGTTTCCAGTCGCTGTTTCTCACGTTCTGCTTTTTCCTTGGCGACCGAGACATATTTTAATTCTTCTTTCCAGTCCGTTTCTGGTTTTTCCTGCCCGTTTTTCTCAAGTGAGCGGATTCTGTTTTCAAGTGCTTCAATACTTTTGTCGCGTTCCGTTAATAGCTGAAGCGTTTTTTCCAGTTCCTGCTGATTGCGTTTTTTTTCTATTTCGTTTTCTTTTGAAATTTTTTTTATGCTTTCAAGCTCTTCGTTATTTACAGAACCTTTTGCAGACAACAGTTCAATAATTTTTAATTGTGCCCATTCATCCAGACGGCTGAATTTGCTTGCATCTTCCAGACTGATACCGTTTTGATTTAACAAATCACTCAGTTCTGGAATGAGTTTTTCTGCATTTACATATTTAATAGCTTGTCTTTGTGATATATTTAACTGTTTCGCAATCTCTTTTGAAATATTCGTTATTTCTCCACTGAGTTTTTTTGTTTCATATAATTCTTTTAACCTTCTTATTTCCCATCGTTTCTCTTCTACGGAGGTTTCACGAATATCATGATTGGCGGAAATCAGCATGATTTCTTCATCTATTTCGGTGATGCTGGACTTTTCAACCTTGCAGGGGATACCGGCTGGAAAAAGTTCTTTGTATGTTTTTTCGTCCATTTGGTTAATGGCATGATATCTGCGTTCACCGGAAACAATACGATATGTATCATTGTCGGTTACGGGGATTACAGACAAGTTATGCCTAAGGCCGTTTATAATAATGGATTCGCAGAGAGCTTCTATATTATTCTGAGAATAATTTTTGTTCTTCTCATTGGGAATAATTTTTTCTTTGGGTATAAATTTGAAATTGTAGTTGGAGTTTGCCTGCATTTGTTTCAGTCTGTCTCCGCCTTTGGAATCTAATATGCCAGAAGCCGTTTGTCCTGGTTTAAATATTTTTTTTGCTGCCATTTATTTTTCCCCCTTCATATAACGGATCAGTTTTTTATAATGTTTATTGTCCATCAGGCCAAGATAATTTACGAGTTCGATATAATCCTGAGCGGCTGTACAGCGTTTATCATAACTCAATAAAGGAATGAATGCGGTGTTGCTTTGATTGACCGCATCTGTCTGGCGAATGGACACAGGTATAAATTTATCTTCGAACATTTCTTCATAACTTTCGAACATTTGTTTGAATAAGTTCGTTCTGCTTGATACTCTGGTCATAAAAATTCCCATAAAATTAATGGAGAGCGAATAAGAATCATTTAAATTCTGAATGGTTTCTATGAGATCCATTAAGCCGTCATAAGAGAAATTGTCTGCGTTAATCGGTGTAAGTACTCCATCACTGGCACAAAGTGAACAATTGGAAAGTGCTGACTTAAAGGGCGAGTTATCAATAAAAATGTAATCATAATCATCTTTGACGTATTCCAGATTATTTTTAAAGGTTAATTCAACCGGATATTCCTTGCTTGCGGCATGAATTTTATATATTAATTCATAGTAATTTCTGCTGGCTGATATAATATCAATACCCGTTTGTGATGTAGGAGTAATAAACTCTTCTACAGACGATTTCCTAAGCTGCTTTGTACAGAATAAATGTTCGGTGTTCACATCTGGATTTTCGTTTTGTCCATACATTTTGGTCGTATTCATTTGTGGATCCAGGTCAATAATAAGTATTTTGTAACCGGCGATTGCCAGGATTTGTGAAATTGTAATGACGGAGGTGGATTTTGCTACTCCACCTTTTGAATTGTTAATACTAATTGTTTCTGCCACTTTTTTATCTCCTTAATATAGTTTTCTTATATTGATTATACTAGAAAAATTACATTTTACAAATACAAAAAAGATAAAAAATTAAAATTGTATGTTATGCTGAAATTCGGGTGATTTCTGATATGGATATTAATCCTTTTTCCTAATTTTTGTGATTTTTTATGATGTTTCTGGATAATAAAAATTGAAAATTCTGTATGTTTGTAAATGTATCAAAGCGTATTTTAAAAGTTTTTTTGATCGCTACTCCCTGTCTGACAAAAAAATTGTTTTGATTTTGAGCAATTCAGTCGGCTGTGTCTCATAATTTTGAATAAATTTCACGCTAAGTGTGAAACTAAAGTATTCTTGAGCTATATATTGATGAGCAAAAATGATTTAAAGAATTTATTTTGGTGTTTATCATGTTTTATTTCATGCGTTTTGAATTGAGAATTTTAAGGCAAAGAGAAAGTTTTAAGTGAATGAATTTTTATTGTTGATGAATCAAATTTTGATGGCTGATACTGAGCATATTATTTTCTTAATACATTCTGTTTAGCTAGATACAGATGTATAGTCAAAAATGAAAAATGGCGTTTCCTATCATAGTGTGTTAAAGAATTTCAGAATTGTTCGAATGATATTATTTAGATTATTATATTGTTGTTGATAGTTTATTGTCTGGTTATGAGTGATATCTTGTATGTTTTTTAAGAATTATGATATTATGTTTTTTAGTTCTATGGATTTAAAGTTATGTTGTTTTTTGTTGAGCCAATTGAAGTACTTCACCTGACAATTCAAAATTTTATTACTTGAAAGAATAGAAATGAAATTTATTCTTTTCAATATCAAATAAAAATTGAGATTAGTGAAAAGGCAAGTGAAGTACTTCACTTATTATAATATATTTGTTATATTGTTTTTATGGTAAAATTAGGAAGGAGCTATATCGAATGTTTATAAATCAGCAAATCAAAATTATAGATGGGAATAAACTATAAATATATCTAAAGAATAATAGAAAATGCGTATCCTCTCTACAAAAGTTGGTCTATATCTTTAAATGATGGAAGGTAATTATTTGTTTCCTGAGGATAATCGTCGATCGAAACATCATCATAGGAAATCTTATTGCGAAGTGCATTTTATTTAATTGATATTCTATGTTGCTAACAATGATAATTACTTTTAACAGAGTGAAATGATATTATATATGAGTTTATATGAATTTATTAAAATATCATTTCACTCTGTTAAAAAGTTTTAGGCACGCAATTGCTCCCAATATTTAACTTAGTTAAAAAGTTTGACAGATATAGATTAAATAAAGAAAAAATATATTTTTTAGGAACGACTAAGATTAAAAGTTAAATATTCAGAGAAATAATCAAAGTCATCTGATTATAAAACATATGTTTAAAACTAAAAATATTATATAAGGAAAATAAAAACCGCTGTGTTATAAAACACATCTGGCTATAAGTCAATTCATTTGCCATGAGATGGTGTTAGTTATTTTTTAATTAGGAAATAAATTTTATATATTTTGCAGAAAAAAATCAAAATGAAGTAAAATTAAAATAATATCTAGTAATATCTAGTAATGCGAACATTTGTAAAATTCATGTAAGTATTTGTGTATAAATAGTCGTATGATATGTTTGCGCAATGTACATCCTGATTGAAAGTTCGGATGTTTTTTGATAAATAATTCTTAAATGGTGTTATATAGTCTTTCAGATTGAATATTTAAAAATGTATAAATATAAAAATAAAAATGGGTAAAGACGAGATGAAGTACTTCACTTAGTAAAAAATGTATGAAGATAGGATAGTATTTTTTTGCTTGCGTGCATAGAAGTATTTCTTGTCTCTCATATTAATAAATGAAGTACTTCACTTTAAAAAATATATTGCCTGTATTATTTACAACATTATCTTATCATGTGCGATGGAACGATAACAATTAAATATATAATGAAACATTATTGAGAAGTGAAAGAATCTATTGAATAAAATAATGTTGATAAAGTTATAAAGAAATAATTGCAATGGAATTGTGTCTTATAGAACAAATTTTATAAATAAGAATATTATTAGACGGAGATAACCATAATTTTCAATAATAAAAGTGATCGGAGTTAGAGGATATAAGATCATATTGAATATACGGCTTAGATTAGCATATCAGGAGCAAATTATAGTAACGATAAAATCATCAATAAAAAAATTTTGCACATGACAAAATGAAAAAATCAATTTTATTATGTGCAAAGTAAAAATCAAAAGTAGATGGATTAGCGGAATTGTGTATGAATAAATTTGATTAAATGAGAAGATGGAAGTACTCTACCTGATAAAGAAAATGTAAAAAAAGAGATTAAATATAAAGTAATCCTAAAACAAACAAAAAGTTGAAAGTATTTGTCAATATAAAAACTCAAACAAATAAAGTAATAGGTAATATAGACAAAAATAGCAAATAGAGATAATTAG
>OFHA01002175.1_pt1 | contig 11916 bp, 5 predicted proteins | sample 1521891 | NCBI WGS metagenome assembly OFHA01 (sample SAMEA3504089, study PRJEB24116) | mouse gut metagenome | biome: mouse gut; feature: mouse-associated habitat; material: faeces | place: Denmark | collected 2011 | reverse complement strand
CTATATTTTAGCCGGTGTAATACCCGTTAGGTCAATCGCATGGCTGAACTGTTACAACAATCCATAAAAAAGGATGATTTTTCCTTGACATTCAAACAGGGCTTGTTATACAATAGAAAATGCACTATTGTGGTGAGATAGACTTACTATGCCCTTTCGCAGGGAATCACAGTAGAGGCATGCTGCAGGGCAGCTGCCTGCATAGAATGAAAACGAGAGGTGAAACGTCAATGGAGAAAAACAGAATACGTCCGGTCCAGGCAGGAAAAGGTTTGCGTATGAGTTATTCACGGCAGAAAGAAGTTCTGAAAATACCGAATCTGATTGAAGTCCAGAAAGACTCTTACCAGTGGTTTTTGAACGAGGGGTTAAGAGAAGTATTTGCAGACATTTCGCCGATAGCTGATTACAGCGGACATTTGAGTCTGGAATTTACTGATTTTACATTGTGCAGAGATGATGTAAAATATTCGATTCCGGAATGTAAGGACAGAGATGCGACTTATGCAGCACCTTTAAAAGTGAAGGTAAGACTTTACAACAAAGAAACTGACGAAATCAATGAACATGAAATCTTTATGGGCGATCTCCCTCTTATGACAGAAACAGGAACGTTCGTGATCAACGGAGCAGAACGTGTAATTGTCAGCCAGCTGGTACGTTCTCCTGGAATTTACTATGCAGTTTCACATGATAAAGTCGGCAAAAAATTATACTCTTGTACCGTGATTCCAAATCGAGGCGCATGGTTAGAGTATGAAACAGACTCCAATGACGTTTTTTATGTACGTGTAGACAGAACGCGAAAAGTACCGATCACCGTATTGATCCGTGCGTTAGGCATCGGAAGTAATCAGGAAATTATAGATCTCTTTGGAGAAGAACCAAAGATTATGGCAAGCTTCGGCAAGGATGTTGCAACGAATTATGAAGAAGGGCTGTTGGAATTATATAAGAAGATCCGCCCGGGCGAACCGCTTACGGTAGAAAGTGCGGAAAGCCTTATTTCGGCAATGTTTTTTGACCCGAGAAGATATGACCTTGCAAAAGTAGGAAGATATAAATTCAACAAAAAACTGGCGCTGAAAAACCGCATCAACGGGCATACGCTCGCCGAAGACGTTGTGGATATGACGACCGGAGAGATTCTTGCAGAAAAAGGAACGGAAGTAAACCGTGACCTTGCAGAGCGTATTCAGAATGCGGCAGTACCGTATGTGTGGATCCAGGGAGAGACCAGAAATGTCAAGGTTCTTTCCAATATGATGGTAGATCTGCAGAATTATGTGGACGTGGAACCAAAAGAAGTAGGGATTACGGAATTGGTGTACTATCCGGTTCTCGCACAGATTTTGGAAGAAAACAGCGAATTGGAAGAGATCAAAGAAGCGATCCGCAAAAACGTACACGATTTGATTCCCAAGCATATCACGAAAGACGATATTTTTGCTTCGATCAATTACAATATGCATTTGGAATATGCCGTCGGCAATAAAGACGATATCGATCATCTGGGAAACCGCAGGATCCGTGCGGTGGGAGAATTATTACAGAATCAGTATCGGATCGGTCTTTCCAGATTGGAAAGAGTGGTCCGCGAACGTATGACGACGCAGGATTTGGAAGGAATCTCCCCGCAGAGCCTGATCAATATCAAACCCGTGACGGCGGCGGTAAAAGAATTTTTCGGTTCTTCTCAGCTGTCACAGTTTATGGATCAGAATAACCCGCTGGGCGAGCTGACGCATAAAAGGCGTCTGTCTGCATTGGGGCCAGGAGGTCTTTCCCGTGACCGCGCCGGGTTTGAGGTTCGTGACGTGCATTATTCCCATTATGGAAGGATGTGTCCGATTGAGACGCCGGAAGGTCCCAATATCGGACTGATCAACTCACTGGCTTGTTATGCAAGAATTAACGAGTATGGCTTTGTGGAAGCGCCGTACCGTATTATTGATAAAACAGATCCCAAAAATCCGCGCGTTACAGATGAATTTATCTATATGACTGCCGATGAAGAAGATAATTTTCATGTTGCACAGGCAAATGAGGCGCTGGATCAAGACGGGCATTTTGTACGAAATCTCGTATCCGGCCGTTATCTGGATGAGACGCAGGAATACGAGAAGACGATGTTTGATTATATGGACGTGTCGCCGAAGATGGTATTTTCCGTTGCGACCGCGCTGATTCCGTTTTTGCAGAACGATGACGCCAATCGTGCGCTGATGGGTTCTAACATGCAGCGTCAGGCGGTTCCTCTTTTGACAACGGAAGCGCCTGTAGTGGGTACCGGTATGGAAACAAAAGCGGCAGTCGATTCCGGTGTCTGTGTTGTGGCGAAGAAATCCGGTGTTGTGGAAAGTTCCGTTTCCAATGAGATCATTATGAAAAATGACGATGGAACGCGGGATACCTATCGTCTGACAAAGTTTTCCAGAAGCAATCAGTCCAACTGTTACAACCAAAAGCCGATCGTCTTTAAGGGCGACCATGTTCAGGAGGGAGAAGTCATTGCAGACGGACCGTCTACGGCAAACGGAGAGCTGGCTTTGGGTAAGAATCCGCTGATCGGATTTATGACATGGGAAGGTTACAATTACGAGGACGCCGTATTATTAAGCGAGCGGCTGGTACAGGATGACGTATATACGTCCATTCACATAGAAGAATACGAGGCAGAAGCACGCGATACGAAGCTGGGACCGGAAGAAATCACAAGAGATGTACCGGGTGTCGGCGACGACGCGTTAAAAGATCTGGATGAAAGAGGCATTATTCGGATTGGCGCAGAGGTGCGTGCCGGAGATATTCTGGTCGGAAAAGTAACTCCGAAAGGGGAGACGGAGCTGACAGCAGAAGAAAGGCTGCTTCGTGCGATTTTTGGAGAAAAAGCAAGAGAAGTGCGGGATACTTCTTTAAAAGTACCGCATGGCGAATATGGAATTGTTGTAGATGCAAAAGTATTTACGAGAGATAACGGAGACGAATTGTCGCCGGGTGTCAATCAGGCTGTTCGTATTTATATTGCACAGAAGAGAAAGATTTCCGTGGGAGATAAAATGGCGGGCCGTCATGGGAACAAGGGTGTGGTTTCCCGTGTGCTGCCAGTAGAAGACATGCCGTTTTTACCGAACGGTCGTCCGCTGGATATTGTGTTAAATCCGCTGGGCGTACCTTCCCGTATGAATATCGGTCAGGTGCTGGAGATTCATCTGAGTCTTGCGGCAAAAGCCCTGGGATTTAATATTGAAACGCCGGTATTTGACGGCGCCAGAGAAGTAGATATCCAGGATACGCTGGAACTGGCAAATGATTATGTCAACATGGAATGGGAAGCATTTGAAGCGAAGTATCAGGAACAGCTGCGTGACGATGTAATGCAGTATTTATCTGATCACAGAGATCACAGGGAAGTATGGAAGGGCGTTCCGATTTCCAGAGATGGAAAAGTACGGCTGCGTGATGGACGTACCGGAGAATATTTTGATTCGCCGGTTACGATCGGGCACATGCATTACCTGAAACTTCACCATCTTGTAGATGATAAGATCCATGCGCGTTCGACAGGTCCGTATTCTCTGGTAACGCAGCAGCCGCTGGGCGGGAAAGCGCAGTTTGGCGGACAGCGTTTCGGAGAGATGGAAGTATGGGCGCTGGAAGCGTACGGCGCGTCTTATACGCTGCAGGAGATTCTGACTGTGAAGTCGGACGACGTTGTCGGCCGTGTAAAGACTTATGAAGCAATTATCAAGGGTGAAAATATACCGGAACCAGGTATACCGGAATCCTTTAAAGTATTGCTCAAAGAGCTGCAGTCGCTGGCACTGGATGTCAGGGTGCTGGATGAGTACCGGAATGAAGTGCAGCTGATGGAAACGAGCGAATATGGTAATACAGATTTGAATTCTATTATATCCGGAGACAAGGATTTTGCATTTGAAAGCAATGAATCTTTCAGCAAAATGGGCTTTTCCAAAAAGGAATTTGACGCTGAAAGCGAAGAACTGGTAGATGCAGAAGAAGATGAGCTGGAAGAAGATGAAGATGATTCTATTTTTGTAGATGATTTTGATGATGACGGTTCAGATATGGAATAGAAGGGAGTGCCATATATGTCAGAGATAATGAACGAAGAAACCAATCAGCCAATTCAGTTTGATGCTATTCAGATTGGTCTGGCCTCGCCGGAAAAAATCAGGGAATGGTCGAAGGGAGAAGTTAAAAAACCGGAGACGATCAACTACCGGACCTTGAAACCGGAAAAAGATGGATTGTATTGCGAGAAAATCTTTGGACCAAGCAAGGACTGGGAGTGTCACTGCGGCAAATATAAGAAAATCCGTTATAAAGGCGTGGTCTGCGACCGATGCGGCGTGGAAATTACAAAAGCAAGCGTCCGCAGAGAGCGTATGGGACATATTGAGCTGGCAGCTCCTGTTTCCCATATCTGGTACTTTAAAGGGATTCCGAGCCGGATGGGACTGATTCTGGATCTGTCTCCAAGGACACTGGAAAAAGTATTGTATTTTGCTTCTTACATTGTACTGGATCCGGGTACGACGGAGTTAAGCTATAAACAGGTATTATCGGAAAATGAATATCAGGAAGCGAGAGAGAAGTATGGCAGCGCTTTTCGCGTAGGTATGGGCGCTGAGTCCATACTGGAGCTGCTGCAGGCGATCGATCTGGAGAGAGATTCCGTTTCGTTAAAAGCGGCGCTCAAAGATGCGACCGGACAAAAACGGGCAAGAATTATTAAGCGGCTGGAAGTAGTAGACGCATTTTATGAGTCCGGAAACAAACCGGAATGGATGATTATGACGGTTGTTCCGGTACTTCCGCCAGACCTGCGTCCGATGGTACAGCTGGACGGCGGTCGTTTTGCAACTTCCGATCTGAACGATCTGTACCGAAGAATTATCAATCGAAACAATCGTCTGCGCAGACTGCTCGAGCTGGGTGCGCCGGATATTATTGTACGGAATGAGAAGCGTATGCTGCAGGAAGCGGTCGATGCGTTAATTGACAACGGCAGACGGGGACGCCCGGTTACAGGACCTGGAAACCGTGCGCTGAAGTCTTTGTCGGATATGTTAAAGGGAAAAGGCGGGCGTTTCAGACAGAACCTGTTAGGAAAGCGTGTGGATTATTCCGGACGTTCGGTTATCGTCGTAGGCCCGGAACTGAAAATCTATCAGTGCGGTCTGCCGAAAGAGATGGCGATCGAGCTGTTTAAGCCGTTTGTTATGAAAGAGCTGGTATCTAATGGCACGGCGCATAATATTAAGAGCGCTAAAAAGATGGTAGAGCGCCTGCAGACAGAAGTATGGGATGTGCTGGAAGAGGTTATTAAAGAACATCCGGTCATGTTAAACCGTGCTCCTACCCTGCACCGTCTTGGTATCCAGGCGTTTGAACCGATTCTTGTAGAAGGAAAAGCAATTAAGCTGCATCCGCTTGTATGTACTGCTTATAATGCAGACTTTGACGGGGACCAGATGGCGGCGCATCTGCCGTTGTCACAGGAAGCGCAGGCAGAATGCCGGTTTATGCTGTTATCGCCGAACAATCTGTTAAAGCCGTCGGACGGCGGTCCGGTTGCGGTACCTTCACAGGATATGGTACTTGGAATTTATTATCTGACGCAGGAACGGCCGGGGTCTCTGGGAGAAGGCGCTTATTATAAAAATATAAACGAGGCGATTCTTGCTTATGAAAATCAGGCGTGTACGCTGCACAGCAGAATTCATGTGCGCGTAAGCAGAAAAATGCCGGATGGAACGGTTAAGTCAGGAACGATTGAGTCTACGCTGGGAAGATTTATTTTTAACGAAATTATTCCGCAGGACCTGGGATTTGTAGACCGCAGTAAGCCGGAAAATGAACTGGTGCTGGAAGTAGATTTCCATGTGGCGAAGAAACAGTTAAAACAGATTCTGGAAAAAGTAATCAATGTGCATGGCGCGACTACGACGGCAGAAGTGCTGGATGATATCAAATCGATGGGATACAGATATTCTACGAGAGCGGCAATGACTGTTTCGATCTCTGATATGACCGTGCCTCCGCAAAAACCAGAGCTGATTAACGAGGCGCAGAATACGGTGGACCGGATTACGAAGCAGTATAAGCGTGGTCTGATTACAGAGGAAGAGCGTTACAAAGAAGTTGTAGAAGTATGGAAGGAAACGGATGACGAGCTGACACATGCACTGTTATCCGGACTGGATAAATATAATAATATCTTTATGATGGCGGATTCCGGCGCCCGTGGTTCTGATAAACAGATCAAGCAGCTGGCCGGTATGCGTGGTTTGATGGCAGATACGACCGGAAGAACGATCGAGATGCCGATCAAGTCCAATTTCCGTGAGGGACTTGACGTATTGGAGTACTTTATGTCTGCGCATGGCGCCAGAAAAGGAATGTCAGATACGGCGCTTCGTACAGCCGACTCCGGATATCTGACCAGACGTCTGGTAGACGTGTCCCAGGAGCTGATTGTGCGTGAATTAGACTGTAACGAAGGAAAAGATCGTGAGATTCCTGGTATGGTAGTGACTGCGTTTATGGATGGCAAGGAAGAGATCGAGAGTCTTCAGGAGCGTCTGACAGGCCGATTCTCCTGTGAGACAGTCTGTGACAGGGAGGGCAACGTACTTGTCAAGGCAAACCATATGATTACGCCGAGACGCGCGGAGAAGATTATGACCGTGGGCGTGGATGAAAATGGAGAACCGATTTCAAAATTAAAAATACGTACGATATTAACGTGCCGGTCTCTGGATGGAGTGTGTGCGAAGTGTTATGGTACGAATATGGCGACAGGACAGTCTGTGCAGGTAGGCGAGGCTGTTGGCATTATCGCCGCACAGTCGATCGGTGAACCGGGTACGCAGCTTACGATGCGTACGTTCCACTCCGGCGGCGTTGCGGGAGACGATATTACACAGGGGCTTCCTCGTGTAGAGGAGCTGTTTGAAGCAAGAAAACCGAAAGGTCTTGCAATTATTACAGAGTTTGGCGGCGTTGCAACGATTAAAGACACGAAAAAGAAACGTGAGATTATTGTAACGAATCAGGAATCCGGGGAATCCAAGGCATACCTGATTCCATATGGTTCCCGCATTAAAATTATGGATGGAGCCGTACTGGAGGCCGGTGACGAACTGACAGAAGGTTCCGTAAATCCGCATGATATTTTGAAGATCAAAGGTGTGCGGGCGGTGCAGGATTATCTGCTGCGTGAAGTACAGAGAGTATATCGTCTGCAGGGTGTGGAAATTAACGATAAGCACATCGAGGTAATTGTTCGGCAGATGTTAAAGAAAATCCGGATTGAGAACAACGGGGATTCGGATTTCCTGCCGGGAACACTGGTAGACAATCTGGAATTTGAAGATGCCAACGAGAGACTGATCCGGGAAGATCAGGAACCGGCAGAAGGCGCACAGGTGCTGCTCGGTATTACAAAAGCGTCGCTGGCAACCAATTCTTTCCTGTCGGCAGCTTCGTTCCAGGAGACCACCAAAGTACTCACAGAAGCAGCGATAAAAGGCAAGATCGATCCGCTGATTGGATTGAAAGAAAATGTCATTATCGGTAAACTGATTCCGGCTGGAACAGGTATGAAACGCTATCGCAGTATCCGTCTGGATTCGGATGTGAATGAGCAGGAAGTATTGTTCGGCGAAGAGGACTTTATGGAGTTTGACGAGGGCGCCGGCACATCTGAACATGCGGACACAGCAAATGGTCATACGGCATTGTTTGCAATGGATGATGAAGATGAAGAAGATTTGTTTGCCAACGAAGGAGACGAAGAAGATCTGATGCCGCAGGAAACAGATCATCCGGTATTTTCTGACGCGGCAGGAATGCGGGCATATGCAGACGGTCTGGATAATGAGGAAGCCTATGCACAGGATGCGTATGATGATCCTGCATATGATGCAGAAGTACCTGAGAAATCAGAGGAAGAATATGCGGTCATCAATTAGTACAGAGCGTATCGGATACTCATAATTCATTCGGGATGGAACAATATAAAAGATAGTAACGTAAGTGCATAAAGATATTGAAAAAATACCACGAGAGAGATTTTCTCTTTCGATGGTATTTTTTTCTAAAAACGGGGAAAAATAAATGGGAAACAGTGCAATATGCTGAAATATACGAAATAGGGAAATCTTCCTTGACATTCTGAAAATCTCTATATATAATATTCTAGCGTGTGATAATGTTGCGCACATCATATAAAATACAGGAGGTGAAAATAATGCCAACATTTAACCAGTTAGTAAGAAAAGGAAGAAAGTCAGCTGCAAAGAAGTCCACAGCACCAGCTCTTCAGAAAGGATATAACTCCTTACAGAAGAAAGCTACAGATACTGCTTCTCCACAGAAGCGTGGCGTATGTACTGCTGTTAAGACAGCAACTCCTAAAAAACCTAACTCAGCGCTTCGTAAGATTGCCAGAGTACGTCTTTCAAACGGAATTGAAGTAACAAGCTATATTCCGGGTGAAGGCCATAACTTACAGGAGCATAGTGTTGTTCTGATCCGCGGCGGCAGAGTAAAGGATTTACCTGGTACAAGATACCATATCATCAGAGGTACACTTGATACGGCAGGTGTTGCGAACAGACGTCAGGCCCGTTCCAAATACGGCGCTAAGAGACCGAAAGACGCTAAAAAATAAGATGATATTCCAGAATTGTAATATCAGGTAAAAAATAAGATTTCATTTTTAGCGGAGCAATATGACTCAGTGTATCAAAGTGCGCAGGCCGAAAGGCTGCGTTCATAGAGGTTAGTGTTGGAATTATTTGCGCCGGATAGCAGGAAACTGCACGGCAGAACCGTTTCTATAGATATAAATAACTCCGCACGTAACACAACATGTGAGTACCGTTGAATTAATCGAAATGAGACATCTGTCTGGGAGAGCCAGACGATAAAAATGATTAAGGAGGGAAGTATCGTGCCACGTAAAGGACATACTCAGAAAAGAGAAGTATTAGCTGATCCAATTTACAACAATACAGTCGTTACAAAGCTGATTAACAATATCATGCTGGACGGCAAGAAGGGTATTGCACAGAAAATTGTATATCATGCATTCGACCGGGTTGCAGAAAAGACAGACAGACCTGCTCTGGAGGTTTTTGAGGATGCAATGAATAATATTATGCCTGTACTGGAAGTAAAGGCAAGACGAATCGGCGGCGCCACTTATCAGGTGCCGATCGAAGTAAGACCGGATCGTCGTCAGGCGTTAGCGCTCCGCTGGATGACCATGTTTTCACGTAAGAGATCAGAGAAGACAATGGAAGAGCGTTTGGCAAATGAGATCATGGATGCAGCGAATAATACCGGCGCATCTGTGAAACGTAAAGAGGATATGCACAAGATGGCAGAAGCAAACAAGGCATTTGCTCATTACAGATTCTAATGTGCATGTTGCAGTATAATTAGGAGGAAAAAATCTTGGCTGGAAGAGAATATCCATTAGAGAGAACCAGAAATATTGGTATTATGGCTCATATCGATGCTGGTAAGACGACATTGACCGAGCGTATTTTGTATTATACCGGTATTAACTATAAGATTGGTGATACTCATGAAGGTACTGCTACCATGGACTGGATGGAACAGGAGCAGGAAAGAGGTATCACGATTACTTCAGCCGCTACAACCTGTCACTGGACTTTGGAAGATCATACAAAAGTAAAACCGGGTGCATTAGAGCATCGTATTAATATTATTGATACTCCGGGACACGTTGATTTTACAGTTGAAGTTGAACGTTCGCTCCGTGTATTGGACGGCGCAGTAGGCGTCTTCTGTGCAAAGGGTGGTGTTGAACCTCAGTCAGAAAATGTATGGCGTCAGGCAGACACCTATAATGTACCGAGAATGGCATTTATTAACAAAATGGACATCCTGGGCGCAGATTTCTATGGTGCCGTAGATCAGATCCGTACAAGATTGGGTAAAAATGCAATTATTTTACAGATTCCGATCGGCAAGGAAGATGAGTTTAAAGGTATCATCGATTTGTTCGAGATGGAAGCATATATTTACAATGATGATAAAGGCGATGATATTTCCATTACTGCAATTCCGGACGATATGAAGGATCAGGCAGAAGAATATCATACAGAGCTGATTGAAAAGATTTGTGAGTTAGACGATGATCTGATGATGATGTATCTGGAAGGAGAGGAGCCTTCTATAGAAGAATTAAAGAAAGTTCTTCGGAAAGCTACCTGCGAATGTACGGCGATTCCTGTATGCTGCGGCTCTGCATACCGCAACAAGGGCGTGCAGAAACTCTTAGACGCAGTATTAGAGTTTATGCCGGCTCCTACCGATGTATCGGCAATCAAGGGCGTCGATCTGGATGGCAATGAAGTAGAGAGACATTCTTCGGATGACGAACCGTTCTCTGCTCTGGCATTTAAGATTATGACAGACCCGTTTGTTGGAAAACTGGCATTTATCCGTGTTTATTCCGGTATATTAAAATCCGGATCTTATGTCTTAAACGCAACAAAGGATAAGAAAGAACGTGTCGGCCGTCTGCTGCAGATGCATGCAAATAAGCGTGCTGAGCTGGACAAGGTATATTCCGGAGATATTGCAGCGGCAGTTGGTTTCAAACTGACGACAACCGGCGATACGATCTGTGACGATCAGCATCCGGTGATTCTGGAATCCATGGAATTCCCTGAACCGGTTATCGAGCTTGCGATCGAGCCAAAGACAAAAGCAGGACAGGGCAAGATGGGCGAAGCGCTGGCAAAACTTGCAGAAGAAGATCCTACGTTCCGTGCGCATACAGATCAGGAAACCGGACAGACAATTATCGCTGGTATGGGCGAGCTGCATCTGGAAATTATTGTAGACCGTCTGCTTCGTGAATTTAAAGTAGAAGCAAACGTCGGTGCTCCGCAGGTTGCGTATAAAGAGACGTTTACAAAACCTGTCGATCAGGAATACAAGTATGCAAAACAGTCCGGTGGCCGTGGCCAGTACGGACATTGTAAAGTTAAATTTGAGCCGATGGATGCAAACGGAGAAGAAGTATTTAAGTTTGAATCCGCAGTTGTCGGCGGCGCGATTCCGAAAGAATACATTCCTGCAGTCGGGGAAGGTATTGAAGAGGCATCGCAGGCTGGTATCCTTGCAGGATTCCCTGTACTGGGTATTAAAGCGACTGTTTACGACGGTTCCTACCATGAAGTCGATTCATCCGAAATGGCATTCCATATCGCCGGTTCCATGTGCTTTAAAGAAGCAATGTCCAAAGCGGCTCCGGCAATCCTTGAGCCGATTATGAAGGTAGAGGTAACCATGCCGGAAGAATATATGGGTGACGTTATCGGCGATCTGAATTCACGCCGCGGACGTATCGAAGGAATGGATGACCTTGGCGGCGGTAAGATTGTACGTGCATTTGTACCGCTGGCTGAGATGTTCGGTTATTCTACAGACTTACGTTCCAGAACGCAGGGACGTGGCAACTACTCTATGTTCTTTGAAAAGTATGAGCAGGTACCGAAGTCCGTACAGGAGAAAGTAATTTCCGCACAGGCTAAATAAACAATCATGGGAATACGGACAAATTTGCACACTGCTATGGACGTCGATACAGACGCAGCGTTCAGGTGTGAATCTGTCGTGTCTGGTTACTGTGAGCGCCACAGGTGCGAACGGTGACCAGCTATGATCAAAAATATAATTCTTAGCAGGAATTACTTGAAAAAACAGGAAATTTCGAATATAATACGAGATAGTATATATAAACAAACAGCCCAATGGGTAATATTTTTAAGGAGGACAATTTCAACATGGCAAAGGCTAAATTTGAAAGAACAAAACCACATTGTAATATCGGTACCATCGGTCACG
>OFHA01002172.1_pt1 | contig 11929 bp, 12 predicted proteins | sample 1521891 | NCBI WGS metagenome assembly OFHA01 (sample SAMEA3504089, study PRJEB24116) | mouse gut metagenome | biome: mouse gut; feature: mouse-associated habitat; material: faeces | place: Denmark | collected 2011 | reverse complement strand
CATTCAGCGGCAGCTCATATTTGATCAGCGCGCGCGTCTCTTCCATATATTCCATGCTCAAATACGTCCCGCGCCGCTCCTGGCAGAGCTTCATAATCGCCCCCACATAGTCGCTCGTGACCATAATCTCCGCGGAAACAAACGGTTCTTCCATATACTCGATTTCAGACGGATCCGGCAGATTGGACGGATTCGTAAGATCTATCACTTCTCCGTTTGACTTATGAACCTTATAAATAACGCTTGGCGCCGTCGTCACAAGATCCAGGTTAAATTCCCGTTCGAGACGCTCCTGTATGATCTCCAGATGCAAAAGCCCCAAAAATCCGCAGCGGAACCCAAATCCAAGCGCCAAAGACGTTTCCGGTTCATATTGCAGGGAAGCGTCGTTGATCTGCAGTTTTTCCAGAGCCTCTCTTAAATCCGTATATTTTGCACTGTCAGCCGGATAAAGTCCGCAGTATACCATCGGATTTACTTTTTTATAGCCCGGAAGCGGTTCGCTGCAGGGATGGTCTGCATGCGTAATCGTATCGCCGATCCTCGTATCCCGGACATTCTTAATACCCGCCGCAATATAGCCTACCATTCCGGCGCTTAAACTGTCACAGGGAATAAACTGACCGGCTCCGAAATAACCGACCTCCACCACATCATCCTGCGCCTGCGTCGCCATCATGCGGATGTGGTCTCCCACCTTTACCGTCCCTTCCATCACACGGCAGAATACGATCACCCCTTTGTAGGCATCATACAGCGCATCAAAGATCAGCGCCTGTAAGGGATTGCCCGGATCTCCTTTGGGAGCGGGTATTTTTGTTACGATCTGCTCTAAAACCTGATCGACATTCAGCCCTGTCTTCGCGGAAATCTGCGGCGCATCCTGCGCTTCGATGCCGATCACATTCTCGATCTCTTCGATCACTGCCTCCGGCTGGGCGCTGGGCAGGTCGATCTTATTGAACACCGGCATAACGTCAAGGTCATGGTCCAATGCCAGATACACGTTGGCCAGCGTCTGCGCTTCAATGCCCTGCGCGGCGTCTACCACCAGAATCGCTCCGTCGCACGCCGCAAGGCTGCGGGAAACTTCATAGTTGAAATCCACATGTCCCGGCGTGTCAATCAAATTAAAAATATATTCTTCTCCATCTTTGGCCTTATAAATAATGCGTACTGCCTGCGACTTGATCGTAATGCCCCGCTCACGCTCCAAGTCCATATTGTCAAGCACCTGCGCCTGCATTTCACGCTCAGTCAGCAGCCCGGTTTTTTCAATAATGCGGTCCGCCAGCGTAGATTTGCCGTGATCAATATGGGCAATAATGCAAAAATTCCGAATTCTGCTCTGATCTGCTGCCATTGTTTTCCTCCGATTTGTAAATATTACGTCGTATCTATTATACGGATATTTTATGGATTACGCAAGCAAATGTTTCAGACAGCCGCTTTGCTTACCGTTTTCAGAAACAAAAAACGCCTACCAGAGTTCCGCCAGTTCATAAATCAGACTCTCGGTCTTTTCCCATCCGAGACAAGGATCGGTAATCGACTTTCCGTAGCAGTGTCCGTTCACTGCCTGCGATCCGTCTTCCAGATAACTTTCAATCATAAGGCCCTTAACAATCGCACGAATATCGGAAGAAACCCGGCAGCTGTGCATAATATCTTTGCTGATGCGGATCTGCTCCAGGAAGTTTTTTCCGGAATTGGAATGATTCGTATCGATCACCACCGCGGGATTTGCAATCTCTTTTTCTCCGTATAATTCCAATAACTGCTTTAAATCCTCGTAGTGGTAATTTGGAATATTGCGCCCGAATTTGTCCACATATCCGCGCAGTATCGCATGTGTATATTCATTTCCTTCCGTCTTAACTTCATAGCTCCTGTAAAGGAACGTATGCCCGCACTGTGCTGCGATGATCGAATTCATCATAACGGTAAGATCTCCTCCGGTAGGGTTTTTCATTCCGACCGGAATTCCGATGCCGCTCGCCGTCAGCCTGTGCTGCTGATCTTCCGCCGACCTTGCCCCGACTGCCACATACGAAAGCAGGTCGGAAAGATATCTGTGATTTTCCGGATAGAGCATTTCGTCTGCACAGGTAAAGCCCGTCTCTTGGACTGCGCGCATATGCATCTGCCGGATGGCAATGATTCCCTTTAACATATCCGGCTTTTTCTCCGGATCCGGCTGATGCAGCATGCCTTTATACCCGACGCCGATCGTCCTCGGTTTGTTCGTATAGATTCTCGGAACGATATAGATCTTATCCGATACTTTCTCCTGAACGACCCGCAGTCTGGTGATATATTCGATCACCGCGTCTTCCTGATCCGCAGAACACGGTCCGATCACCAGCAGCAGCCGATCGTCTTTCCCTTCAAAAATCCGGCAGATTTCTTCGTCTCGTTTTGCTTTTTGTTCCGCAATTTGTGCGCTTACGGGAAACTGCTGTTTTAACTCCTCCGGCGCAGGCAGCTTCCGCAAAAATTCCATTTTCATCTCCATAATAAACCTCCGTTAATTTTACACTTTGACGTGTTACAGTATGAATGTGTGTGTGTATCATAACGCAAAAATGGATTTCTGTCAATCTTCACTCTGTATTGCCGCACCCTAAAAACCTAATTTATGAAGCAGCGTAATGATATCCCCCGGTTTTAACACCTTACCCATAGCCGCAACTTTTTTCGCTGTTGCAACAACCGTTCCCAGACATATTTCATACGGTCTTTGAAGTACAGTTGTTCCTGCAAAATATCAACCGCACAACCGCTGCGTATATATTCCTCGACTTGATTTTGAAGGTTCAGTTTTTCAATGAAAGTACCTCCTGCAACGGCAACCACCAAGCCAAGATTTGCATAGAGAACGGCAACTTTCCAGCCGAAAATACCCATCAGCAAAACGGCGTGACCGTTCCAAGCAACGCAGCAATGATATTTGCCCATATTCCATGAAAACGTCCCTCTTTTTTATACCGGATATACAAAATAATTCTTATGCCGTCGGTTTAATCTCCCAGGCGAAGTCTCTCTACAATCGTCTGCTTTGCCACACTTCGATAACAAAACAGCGGCAGCAAAATCCCAAAGGCAGCAAACACAGGAATTACAACGATAACAGGAAGCAATGTAAAGCGATAGGTAAAAAACCAGAACATGCCGCTGACTACCGCTTTAATCAAATACCCAAAAGCAGCACACAGGACCGCAGAACATGCGACGGCAAATATGCCATAGAGCAATCCCTCACAGATCAGCATCCGTTTTAACTGCTTTCCTGTCATACCAATCGACTGCAGCATGGCAAACTCTCTTCTGCGCACAGAAATGGAAGTCAGAATCGCATTGAAGAAATTCAAAATACCAATCAGTCCAATGATAAAACTAAGACCTGTGCCGACAATCAAAAACATCGTTCGATACCCGTCAAACGCCTCGATATAGCGGCTTTTTGACTCAAAATCCAGGACGGGATTGACATGCTCCGTATAATTTTGCAAAAAGCTCTGCATAGATGACAGATTTTCTTTCTCCGTGTTAAATAAATAAGACATCACATCCGCGCTTTTTCTGTCTCTTTGATAGACCTGCGCATTTAAAACAAACTGATGATCTCCGTAAAAACGATAGCCCATGGCCTGTTTTACCGTAACACAGGCAGCCACTTTATAAGAAACATCCTGATATTCTTTCTCTTTCGCGATGACTTCCCCCTCATAAACATCAACCTGCTCCTTAGGAATGATCTCGCCTGTTTTCGCATCCGAATATTCCCATTCATAAACATAGCGGACTTTCACGGTATCCCCTACTTTCGCCCACTGCGAGCCTTCGATCACCGCCCCGTAGTCATCTTCCATATAAACGGCTGCAATCGCATTTTTTTCAGGATCATATAAATCTGCAATGTCTCCCTCAAAAACATTCAGCTGGCTCAAAGGATACTCCTCCATACCGTAAAAAGCCGCGTTGATCTTAACTTTTCCGTCCGCATCGCGCTCTTCTTTTGCAAGCATTTCTTCTATCATCTCAGGATCTGTTCCGCGAAAATACTCACGGTATAAATCCTCCGTAACATATTCCATAACGCCCAGGCGGTTTGCATAAATGCGCCCGCTCTCGGTAATTCCCCCTTCTGCCTCTACGGCGGCAATATCCTCCTGCGGCAATGCCTCCCCGGAACCTTGATAATGATACTGAAAATAGTCGGCGTCTCCTAAAATAAAATCTGAAACCACCCATTTTTCCAGAAATTTGTCCATGTCAAACCCTAAAGCAAACGTATAGGTAGCCTGCAAAAGCACAACTGCCAGAGACAGAGAAATAACCACAAGAAATGTTTTCTTTTTGTTTCTTCCAAGGTTCGCCCGCGCCATCCGGATCACATTTGTCCTGCTGCTTTTTCTTTTTTTCATTTTTGTCCGGCATGAAACGTCCGTATAGCGAACTGCTTCCACCGGAGATACTTTGGATGCCATCCTGCCGGGCTTTGCGCAGGAAAGAAGCACGGTAACCAGTGAAAATCCCGCTGCTCCGATAAAAATTCCCGGACGAAACACCTGATATGTTTTACTGTCATTTATCGAAGAAATGATAAGAGGCGCTAAGATTGTCCCGGAACAATAGCCAAGCACAAGCCCGATGGGAATTCCCATGACAGAAAGCAAAATACCCTGACGGCGGATCATCCTTTTGATCTGTTTGCCGGTAGTCCCGATCGTCTTCAGCAGTCCGTAAAAACGAATATCCCCGCTGACCGAAATTTGAAAAATATTATAAATAATCAAATATCCGGTCATAACAATCAAAACAACTAAAGCTGCAGACCCGGCAATCATTTCAATATCATATTTTTCTGACATCTGTGCCGCCGCATAACCCCAATTGACTCCAATGCCAATATAATTTTCTTTCATTTGATCTTCTGCCTGATACCCGTGGCTGTCTAAAATCTGTAGCAAATCCTGTTCAATGTGCCGACTGCTGTCGAAAAAAACATCCAAAGACCAGGTTCCCGTTGCATTCGCATCATCTGTAAAGTCCACCGGATGTTTCATGATTACGGTATCCACATAAGATTTTGATACAATTGCCATGCTTGCAGAACTGGCGGCGTCAAATTCCCACCAGCCGGAAAGCACAAACGTATCGGTAATCTCTTCTTTGTTTAGACCGCCGATTTCATATGTCATGGTAACCTGTCTGCCGATTTCCGGCTCGATTCCCAGGCATTTGAGTATTCTGGTATCACAGGCGATCTGTTTTGTGCCTTCCTGCGGCTCTCTTCCATATTCCGGAGTGCAGAAGCCATATTTGCGGTAATTCTCGTCCATATATGATATTTCTGCATGGACTTTACGAAATTCTTCCCCGGCTGCTCTGCCAAGCATCAGGCGGCTGCCCGATTCTTTAATCCCATCGTCTTGTTCCAGCAATTCCTTTTGCTCTAACGTCAGATTCTTAAATCCGCCGTGAAAACTTCCTCCCACCTGACGAAACGTCTGCTGTTCCGAAGTATAGAGCATCGTTTCCGTAATGGTAAACAGCGCTGTAAACAACAATGTCGTCAAAGCAATCGCAGACACGGCAACCATATTCCGCACACGATTCGTCTGCAGGCTTTTTTTTGATAATTTTGAAATAATTTTTTGGCTTCTCACCCGAATCATGCCTGCTCACCTCCCAAAATCCTGCCGTCCTCAATGCGGATCAGGCGGTCGGAAAGCTGTGCAATTTCTTCATTGTGCGTAATCATAATAATTGTCTGTCCAAATTTCTGGCTGGTAACCTTGAGAAGTCCCATAACATCCTGGCTTGTGCGGGTGTCCAGATTTCCCGTCGGCTCATCCGCCAAAATGATTGCAGGCTTTGCGGCGAGAGCCCTTGCAATCGCCACTCTCTGCTGCTGGCCACCGGAAAGCTGTCCGGGCAGATTATTCATCTTGCTTTCTATGCCAAGGATCTGAATAATCTTAGCGACATAGGTTTCGTCGACCGTATTTCCGTCCAGCTGAATTGGCAGTACAATATTCTCATAGACATTTAAGACAGGAACCAAGTTATAATTTTGAAAAATAAAACCGATCTTTCTGCGCCGGAAAATCGTCAGCGCCTCATCCTTTAATGAAAAAATGGATTTGCCGTCTACCATCACCTCTCCCGCTGTCGGGCGGTCCAAACCGCCTAACATATGCAAAAGCGTAAATTTTCCGCTGCCGGAAGTCCCGACAACCGCAATAAATTCCCCTCTCTGCACGTTAAGGTCCACGCCGCGCAGCGCATGAACGGCTGTTTCTCCGGATCCATACACTTTTTGCAGATTTTTTGTCTCTAATATCGTCATGCTTATGTCCTCCTGTTCGTATCTTTTTATTTTCTGTGATACCAATCATAAGACATAAATCTTTCCAGATTCTTTCCAGACAAATCAAAATCTAACGGTTCTGTAAGATTTCATCTGCCGGATGACTACGCCTTTACAAGATATACGAAAAAAGAACTACCTTTTCCTGTTTTCGACTTTACTCGGATATATCCGCCTTCTTTTGCAATAATTTCCCTGGCCAGAAACAGTCCGATTCCAACGCCTTCCTGATCGCTGACTGTATGCGAACGGTAAAACCTCCCGAAGATTTTTGCCGTTTCCTCCTCCGGTATGCCGATTCCGGTATCCTGTACGGCGATTCTTACAAACAATTCCGTATCCAAAAGATCTATGGCAACGTTTCCTCCCTGCGGCGTATATTTCACGGCATTGTCTGCTATATTATAGACTGCCTCCGCTGTCCATTTCCGATCAAAACAGGCATACAAATCGTTCGGCTCAAAATCGAGAACTATATTTTTTTCTTTTGCTCCCGGCGCAATCTGGGCAATTACTTCTTCCATCAAATGAGACACATTGTCTCTGACGGGACGAAGTGTCAGCACTCCCGTTTCCAATCTGGATATTTTTACCAGGGATCCAATCAGAAAATTTAGCTTCTCAGCCTGATGCTTCAACTGATCCGCGCATTCCCTGCCATCTCCCTGCAATTCCTTTTCTGACAGCAATTGGGAATAAAGCAAAATATTTGCAACAGGCGTCTTGGTCTGATGAGAAATATCTGCAATCAGTTCTTTTATCTTTTCCTTTTCCCGGTTCAAATTCTGTACAGATACTTTCGAAGAAGCAAGATAATGCGCCAGCTTCCCCTCCACAGAAGAACGCATGCTCTCATCATACACTTCCTCTCGAAAATCTCCCGCAATCGCTTCTTCCATCATGCGATTCATCTGTTCCATCATTTTCCGCATCTGGTATCTGACACAGCATACCCAGACGGCTGCTGCCGCGCATACAAAAACAGCCGCCATGCAGAAAAACATTTCTCTGTGTGTCATATGGCTTCACCTGCCCAAACGTAACCAATGCCGTAGACCGTTTTGATATACTGTGGTTTTGCCGGATTATCCTCCAGCTTATCCCGCAGGCGCTTCACCGTGACAGAAAGCGCATTTTCATCTACATAATCGGCTCCATCCGTCCAGATTCTGTCGATCAGCCTGCCTCTTTCCATTGTAATCTGGGGATGATTTACCAGCAGTTTGAGCAATTTCTGCTCTGTCTTACTCAATTCGATTTCCAGACTTCCTTTATAAAATTTCATATTTGAAAAATCAAAGGAAAAATCATCTATTTGAATCTGCGTTTCTGTCTGTTCACTTTTTGTCCGAAGCCTGGCGTTTACCCTTGCCCGCAGCACTGCCAGGCTGAAAGGTTTTGTCACATAATCGTCTGCCCCCGACTCCAATCCTGCCACAATATCTGTCTCCATATCGTTTGCCGTAAGTAAAATTACAGGCATACTGGATTTCCTTTTCACTTCTATTAAGAGATCCATTCCGCTTCCATCCGGCAAATTGACATCTAAGATCATAAGATCGCATATATTCTGTCCCAGTTTCTCTTTTGCTTCTTTCATAGTCTCGCATGACACAAAAGAACATTCGTTTGATTTTAAAGCCATGCAGATGCCATGGTTCAATGCTTTATCATCCTCAACAATTATAATTTTTTTCATTTTTTACTGCCTTTCCTGCTGCTTTTCATCATTCATTGTAGCAGGATGTTTTTGTTTTCACAAGCATTACGCTTCACTGCCGGGATAAACTGCCTGATGTATCCGTGATGCATCAGGAAAAAACACGCCTGCCAGGTTTGTACCCAATAAGCAACATGCAGCTAAAAAGTATGACGCAACTGCGTCGAAACTATAGATTCCGATAAAATTATTGAGAATGATATTGGAAACACTAGGCAGCACGGTGATCAGAGCACCTGGGTTTCCGATACTTATTACGCTGCCAACCATTTTTTTGTGCAGTGCAAACTGCTTGATCGAAAGCGATATTAACGGATTTCTTTTTCTCTCTTCCCTAATCTGTTCCTTGTATTTGTTATCAGCATACGCTATCATGAGTAGGAACATACGGACATCTGTCCATAAAGTAAAGCGGCAGCTCCCGCTTCATCGGACGCTGCCGCTAAAATTTCTGTCTATATTTTATCGAAAGAAAATATATCTTTAATCTGGTTGCTGACCGTTATGAGCCTTCCATTGACATTCCATCAGCTTCATATCCGTAAACACAGCTTTGAAAGAAGAATCTTCCGGTGAACAGGCATAGATGCCAAACTTGATTTTACCACGTCCTTTCTTCATATGGCAAATACGCATTTGATTAAATTTCACGCCATCTTCAGAACATTCTATACAATAATCATCTTCACGGCGGCTAAAGCGATACCACATAGTTTTGACAAAGGAAGGAATGACAGCGGTAGCCCAGTCGGAAAATCCTCCATTTGTTACGACACTGCCTAAATGCTGGAACTCTTCATTCTCATATTCAATGGATCCTTTCAGCCAATTTTCACTGTCTAAATACATAACAATACCGCATTGGTCAAATCGGCGGCGGCTTTCTGAAACATCGGTTTTTACAACAAAACTGAAATAATTTTCATCCGTTTCCATTTGAAACACCGGCGCAGTATCATTTTGAAAATGGTAATAAGTTCTTTGCCACAAATCAGTGTGCGGTTCTGTAACAATCTCCACTCTTTCATTGTCCACATGATACTTCTGTGGTTCTCGCGTCCACTCAAATCTTGTCATATCCATTAAATCTTCCTCCTTAATTTGATTTCATAAATTATAAATGATATATATGTAAAAATCTACCGATTAAAATTGCAATTCCGCTTTTCTTATCACCGCATGATGAAATCAAAAAGCAGCAGAGCTTTTACCCTCTGCCGCCTGCTGCCTATGCGTAAATGATTTCCTTGAACTAAGGCTGTCCCCTCAATAGTTTCAAGGCAGTAATTCAATATTTTATCTGATGTCATTCTGACAGCTTAATTTCTAACTTATCCACAATTTCACTATGAGTATTTCAGAATATTGTAGCGGCTATATCTGCATCAAGATTTTGAATGAATCCACGCCAGACTTTGTGCCGCAAATTTGAATCTGGAATACATACCGCGGCTGTCTGGATGCCAGCCAGATTAAATGCCTTTGTAGGCGGTTTCTTCCGTTATTCACAATGGAATTGAAGAAAATATTGTAAACCGGTGTCTGTACCAGCACATTTTCCCCTGCTGTGGTCAGCTTGCGTACCATACTGGAAATGGCCGGAACCACTCCTGTACAGAAAAATTGATTCGCAAAGATCAAATACTCCGTTGCCCGCGAAGCTACTGCCCCATTTTCTTCTAATGCGGCTGAAAATACTGCATCGCCAACCTGTACCTTCATATTCATTACAGCCTTCTCTACTCCATTTGGGATATCTGCTCCTCTTTCTATTTTAACGTTTTATATCGGAAATGCCCTGATAAAGACAAGGACTCCGAACAGGTTTAAAACTACCCCGAACATCCGGTTCACCCTCTGAAAACTGTTTTTTCTCTTCTTTTTTCTGGCCAGGGAAACTGCAGCAGTAAGTCCTCCCCACCAGAAAATTCCTTTCAGGATCTTCCGCAGTGATATGATCCGTATACCATACCCCTGCACGGACCAATTCAAAGCTCTTTTTATGTATTTGAATAGGAGTTTTCTATATATATTTAATGTATTTCTCATCTATTTATCACCTGTTCATAAAAACATCCGTCCACACAAAATACCAGTTTGACATAAACAGCAGAATTCTATCTGTCACTCACGCCAAACTGGTATTTTCAGCAATTTAGAGTATTTTCTGTTCTGAAACAACCAATTTTACATACTTTCATTCTCAGCACAATGCACGCATGTAAGCATCCTCATCCACCGGTTCCAGCCATTCATTGGAACCTTCTTCTGCCGGAACCTCAACAGCTAAATGAGAAAACCAGCTGTAAGGCGTCGCCCCATGCCAGTGTTTTACGCCTGCCGGAATATTTACTACATCACTGGGGAATAACTCCTGCGCCTTTTTCCCCCACTCCTGATAGTATCCACGTCCGCTGACACAGATCAAAATCTGTCCTCCCCCACTCTTTGCATGATGGATATGCCAGTTGTTGCGGCAGCCGGGTTCAAAGGTCACATTAAAAATCCCAACCTGATCGGCAGAAATGGGAGCCAGATAGCTCTGCCCAATAAAATACTGTGCAAACGCATCATTGGGCTTTCCTATGGGAAACAGCATGGAGGCTGCATGCGCGGGACTTCGCATCCGATTCGGAACATTCTTCTGCCCAGACTTCCTTCGCCATCCGAAATGCTGCCCATGCCTTGGGCCATCCTGCATAAAAAGCCCCATGGGTCAGTATCTCCGCGATTTCTGTTCTGGTAATTCCATTCTGTTTCGCACTGGCCAGATGGAACTGAAACGAAGAATCCAAAAGCCCCTGAGCCATCAGGGAAACCACTGTCACCAACGAGCGATCCCTCAAAGAAAGCTTATCTTCCCTGCTCCATACTTCTCCAAATAATACATCATCATTTAGCTGTGCAAATTTCGGGGCAAATTCGCCCAGGGCGTCTCTGCCTGCGGTCTGTTTTATTGCCATTTTTTCCTCCTTATGGTCCATATCATTTTCTAAAATCTTAAATCCAGCAGTGCTGTTCTTTTTTGTCACTGCATATTTACTGTAAAAAATTCTGCCAGTCTGCCAAAGGGGATACGGTCTCTCTGGTCATACAGGTCGATATGCTCCGCATCCTCCACAACCTGCATTTCCTTCGGCCCTAAGACCCCGCTCATAAGCTGCATCACTGAAAAACCGGGAATATGCCCTGTCTCCCATCACAAACAGAATCGGACGGGGGATATTTCATCAATGAAATCCAGTGGCCGGAAATCCATGATCGCCAGCTCGCTGGTGGTAGTAAACCCGCCTCTGGCATTTGGATGATGCCCTCTTTTCAAAGCATAAAAGCGGAACCACCGATACTGGTCACACCGTTCTTTTCCCTGTCCACAAACCGCTGCACTGAAATTCTCCACAAAGATATCCGGTGATGACACATTTCTGGGAAAACCCCCGGATTCTCCCAGAAAGGACTGATCAAAGGTCAGCACAATAAATCCTTTCTGTGCCAGTTCATTGCCATATACGCATGGCCCCTGTTCTTTCACCCCGGCCCCGTAAGGCGCACCGATAATCAGGGCAGGATTTTTGAGCAGTGCTCTCAGAGAAAAAGACAAGCACCCCCTGATGTTTTTGACAGTTCCAATATAAACCCGTACAAATAAAATAGCAAATATTTATATATAATCCATTTTCATAATTGAAACCTATTGAAATTCGTGTTAGAATGCATTTAGGGTTTCCTTAATATTGCCAAATGGCATAGAGGTATCCTCCAGGCAGGGATTCCTTTAAACTATAAATGAGTAAATACCAAATATTGCACAAAATAAAGACACCCGCTGCTGA
>OFHA01002171.1_pt1 | contig 11936 bp, 9 predicted proteins | sample 1521891 | NCBI WGS metagenome assembly OFHA01 (sample SAMEA3504089, study PRJEB24116) | mouse gut metagenome | biome: mouse gut; feature: mouse-associated habitat; material: faeces | place: Denmark | collected 2011 | reverse complement strand
TAGGATGATTCTTTTGTTTTTATAGTTTGATTGCAGCCAGCGGCTGCGGTATGCTTTAATCCAGTTGCAAAGCTTTCCACATATCTTTAGAATAATATAATGTACTCCATATCCCTGCTACATAAGCCGCCTTATCACCTCTTCATAATTCTCCGCCCGGTGCGGAAACATACAGCCGGAACAGTCTTTGATCCTCTTTCCACCTCCCTCCTGATATACGGGATTCCCCGGGCAGTCCTCCTTTGCATACAGGGGACAGAAACAAAACAGGCAGTTAAAATCCCCGCTAGTTTTATGACAGGGAAAATATTCACATTCCCTGTTCTCAAAAAAACGGTACGAATTTTCCATATTGACACACTCGTTCACAATCTTGTATATTTCCGAACAATAACTCCATTCTGACATACCCCATCTGCCATTTCAAAATTTTCTCATCCTGTCTGTAAGCTTCATTCTTTATAACTGCTCTTTCTCAAACAGCGTAATCCCCTCCGCATCCTGCCTGAAACTGTGGAACATCACCCAGTCTATCCCGGACTCACCGAACACGGACACCGCCGCATCCAAAACCGCTTTCAGGTCCCAGGCAATAAAATCCAGATAGCCATAATAAATTCCGGAAGCGCCGCCGATAAACGCAAAGCTTTTTTCTCCCGCCGTTTTCTCTATCCGATCCGCCATCTCATCGCGGTAATCCAGGATCTGCCCGCTCCTGTCCTCCCCCTGAAATCCATACAGCGGATAACAGAAATAACCCGCCGCAATGCCGTCCCTGTGGAAGGTATCCATCATACGGCTCTCTCCCCGCCAGAACTCGTTTAACAACGGAAGAAAGCCGCCGGAACCCACATACACATCCCGCCGCAGGCCGTCCTCCGCTTCCTCATCCGGCTTCATCTGATAACCGGTATATAAATTACAGTACCGCTCCGCATCAAACAACTCCTCTCTGCTCAGCGAAATCCGTTCCATAAAATGAGAAAGAAGTTCCGAAAGCCCAAGGGCACTCTCCTTTTTCGGCTCACGCAGAAGTTCCAGTCCGGAAACATACTTCATCTCCGTCAGCTCCCCCACCGCATAGTCCAGCATCGTATAGACAATCCAGTAGGCATTGCCCTCCCGCTCCGGTAAAAGCGGAAGCAGTTTTTCGCAGTAGACGGAGACTTTTGCCTCCTTCTCCTGCCAGTCAGTCCAGGCCTGAAAATCCTCCGCGCTGACCATATCCTCCTCAATCTTAAGCTGAAAATCTCCGCTCTCTTCATCCCGTGCCTGTCTGCCTACTAGAATATTCCAGTGTTCCAGCACCTCCTTCGGTGCCTGCTTCTTAAAATATACCAGCGGAAACAGCCGCGACCAGTCCCCTTCCAGATTCAGGATCAGATCATATTTTCCCTCATGAAAGCCAACCTCCGCATATACTTCCGTAAAAATGGGACACAAAAGGATCTCAATCTGTTCCCCGATCTCATCGCCGTCTCTCTTTCCGTCAATCAGCCGCCTGAGCTCCGCCTCCTCTTCTAAAAAATGCCTCCATCCTTCCTCCACCCTTCTGCTGAAAGGTATCTCGAACAGGGGAAGGCTCTTATCTTCCCTGTTATTTTCATTTCCCATACCGCATCTCCTTTTGATTATTTTTTCTCGTTACCGTTCATGACAGCATAACCCCTGAAAAATTATATATCATGCATGATCCCAATATATTCCGTATACATATGAACGCTGCCGTCAGTCCGATATACTGTCTCTTTGGCCTTCTTTCCCATATCGTCGTAGCGGTACTCATACCTGTATTCCATTTCTTCCTTCCCGCCCCATAAATCAAAGCCGTAAACAGCCATACCAATCCGCCTCCCTTCCGTATCATATTCATATTCGTACCGATAAGAAGGTATCCCTTGTTCATAATAAGCCTCACCGATCATATTTCCGTCATCGTCATACTCATATTTTCTGATAAAACCATGTTGATGGCTCCCGTGAAGATCGTAAAACAGAAATTTTTCCCTGCATTCGATCATCCTTCCGGCTTCATCAAATTCATATTCATACTCCCAGCATCTTCCTCCACAATCTGTTTCCCGTATCAGGTTCCCGTCACCATCATACTCATATTCTATCCGGCTTTTATCAACATCATTATATTCCAGCACCATATTTTCCGCATCATCATATTCCCATTTGCGCCTTTGTTCTTCCTCTTCCCACTTCCGGTTAAAATAGTGTTCCGTGATCCGGTTCCCATACTCATCATATTCCCACTCATACCTTGCCAGTTCCGTCCCATCTCTGAAATACAGTTTCTTGCCTGTCAGATTTCCGGCTTCATCATACTCATACCTGCTCAGCCCGCATATCGTACCATCACCATAGTATGAAATCTCTACTCCCATGTTTTCCTGTACTTCAATAGTATCCGGGATCTCCGCAGTATGATACTCCCTGGCCATGTCCTTCCCTCTGCTCCCGCAGCCGTCAGAAGGCGCCCCTGCCCACGCCCGTGATATCTCATACCAGATATGCATCATCCTTTTATACTCTTCATAGCCATTTACTTTTACGTCTTTTACATATTCACTCTCCCGAACCACATTTCCCCAGGCGTCATATTCCCGTTCTGTTATGGCTTTGTACTCCTTATACCCTTCATAGTTATAGCAATACTCTCTTTTCAGCACTCCCCGCCCGTCATACTCCTGTGCATTGTATGACTTATCTCTATTATGATGTACCTCCAGCATCAGGTTCCCAAAACTGTCATACTCGTATTTATGCAGTACGACTCTCTTTTTATCATACCCTGTCTCTTTTGCCACATGTCCCGCTTCATCATATTCGCATACATATACCAGTTTTCCTTTTTCATCATAACCGTTCTTTCGAATCAGCTTCCCCTTTGCGTCATACTCCTCCACATACGTATATTTATATTCTATACTCCGGACTTTTTTCCCGCCATAAGTATAATGCGTTTCTATTAATACATTCCCCACACTGTCATATTCCACCTCTTCCCTGGTATCATCATCATAACTGATGCTTCTTGTCATAATCCCAAAGCGATTATACTCATATCGATCCCTTCTGATCCTGCCGCCGTCCGAATCATATCGGATCTCGTCAACCAGATACTCTTCACTGTCATATCTCTCCCGCCGCCATACTCTGCCGTCACGGTAACACCAGCAGTCCGATTCCGTCCTTCTTCCCTCCTCATCGTACTTATAAATCCAACGGCTTATGACATTTTCGTCATCCCCGTAAATAATTTCATCCATCAGATTTCCGTTCCCATCATATTTTATGACAGATTTCAGTCCTCCGCCGACACACTCCCAATACCGGTTTTCCGCATCATCATAGATGGCTTCGTATTTGAACTCATACTGCTTCTCCCCTCTCTGCTTCCCAAAACCGTCATCCTCATACTCGTATCTGACCTCTCTTTTTTCCCTGCCGTCATAAAAATCTTCTCTGGTAAGCCTTCCTGCAGAATCATATTCGCATTCATACATTTTCCTGCTGTTATCGTTAAATCCTGCATGGACTATAATCATATCCAGCTTCCCGCCATCATCATACCTGTATTCCTCCCTGCAGGATATATCTCCATTACTCCTGACAAAGACCTTTTCCAACAGAATCTTATCCCGCTCCTCCCAGAGATAACATGCCATTCCTTCCGCATGTATGCCAAAGACACCGTAATGTCCGTTATATTCCAGCATCAGATACTCAAGTATCCTCTCTTCTTCCGTTTCCGGAAACAGCAACTGAACCTTTACCCGATAAGTCCCTGATGCCTTTCCTGTTTCCTCAGACATCTCTTCCAGCTTTTTCAGTTCCTCCCTCCTGGGCATCCCATCTTCAACTACCACAACCTCCGCCCCGGAAAGAAATTCTTTTGTGTCAAAATCCATACACCGCTCAGTCTCTCTTAAATCAAACAGGAAATCCTCCCCTATCCCTGCCGGATAACAGTCAAGAAGCCAGCCGTCATCTTCCCTGAACAGGATCGCCGTCTCCGTAAATCTTTTCGCCGCCCTCCTCCGTTCAGCCTGCTCCTCCTGTTCCCTGATTGCATTCCACAATAAAAGGCCTGTGCCCATGATGATAACCAGTATGGATATCCATCTGCTTCTCTTTTGCATTAATCCCCCCGATATCAGATCCTGCCCGTATGTTTTATCCTTTTCCCTTCTCTCACCAGCTCTTTAAAATTCCGCAGCTTCCCTCTCCGGCACCCGTCAAATCACCTCAAATTTCACCAGCGCCTTCCAGATCCCGTCCTCCTCGATCCGCTCCGTCACATAATCCGCCGCCTCCTTCGCCTCAGGCTCGCCATTTCCCATTGCCACACCGAGCCCTGCAAGCCGCAGCATGGCAATATCATTCTCCGCATCTCCGAAGGCGATCACCTCCTCCGGTGTAATCCCCAGTTCTTTGCAGACAGCAAGGATACCCTGCTCCTTACCGCCGCCCGCCGGCAGAAAGTCCACAACACCCTCGCCCCATCTGGTCAGCCTGCACTCCGGCAAAAGGGCAAGAAGCGCCTCTTCCTCCGCCTTATCGATAAATGGCACCATCTGTAAAATTTCCCGTTTTTCCAGATCACCGATATCCCGCACCGGCGGTACCGCCGTACCGATCCCTGTCTGTTCCTTTTCAATCCTCTCATCCACCAGATTACAGTACATGGCGTCCTTCTCAAAAAAGATACAGCTTCTTCTCCTTTTCTCCAGAAATTCTCTCAGAATTATAAGCTGCTCCTTTGTAAAACAGTTTTGCAAAATACAGGTTCCGCGCAGTTCGCAAAGCTGTCCGGTCAGCCAGATCCCGCCGTCAAAGTCAAGCCCCGGCAGAATATTCTCCTCCTCCACCTCCAACGGATGCCGTCCCGTGGACAAAATACAAAAAATTCCTTTCTCCCTCAGCCTGCGAACCGCCTCCCTTGTGCTCTTTGGTATGATATGGCTTTTCGCCGCCGCCAGCGTACCGTCAATATCAAAAAATACTGCCTTTACAGATTGTTTTGCCATCTCTTATGCTCCTGCCTTTCTCTGCTCCACTTCAGATTTTAACAACAATGTACTTTGGAGAAGCCGCTTTACCGGATGAAGCTTTCCCTTCTCAATCAGCTTCTCGAAGTTTTGCCGGGTACAGCCCAGCATATCCGCCTGTCTGTTTTTTGCCTGTTATAATCAATATATCGAATCGGCTGACATATATCAACCAAAAGATGCAGGAGTTCCCTTTCAAAGCCTCCTGCATCCATAACATCCATATCTTCTAATAATGATACTTCCTTCTCTTTACCACTAAAAATACAACCGAGATCAGGCACGCCATCACCTCCGACACCGTAACCGCCCACCAGATGCCGTCAATCCCAAGCAGAAGGGGCAGTATCAATACCGCGCCCGTCTGGAAGATCAGCGTCCTCATAAAGGAGATTGCCGCCGAGATACTGCCGTTGTTCAGCGCCGTAAAGAATGACGAAGCATAGATGTTCACGCCGGAGAGCAGATAGGAGCAGGCAAATATCACAAAGGCATGCTCCGTGATCGCCAGCAGTTCCGCATCATATCCTACAAAAATGCCTGAGAGCACAGAGGCGCTCGCCTGAGCGGACAGCATCATAACGATCCCAGTTCCCGCCATCATAAGCAGGCTCTTTCTCAGAAGGCTCTTCATCTCCCCGTGGTTTCCCGCCCCGTAGTGATAACTGACAATGGGCGATGTCCCCACCGCATAGCCGATATAGATGGCAAAAAAGATCATCTGGGTATACATCACCACGCCGTATGCCGCAATACCGTTTTCCCCGGCGTATTTCATCAACTGGAAATTGTAGAGCATCCCTACGACCGATGCCGAAATATTCGACATCAGCTCGGAGGAGCCGTTGCCGCAGGTTTTTAATAAAACGCCCGCCTCCATTTTGGTTTTTGTAAGCTGCAGCAGGCTTGTGTTTCTGAGTTTCCCGGCCGTATGGCAGCTCCTTCCGCCTTCCTTTTCCGTCTCCTGTCTTTGGGCAAAATACAACAGCGGCAGCACGCCTCCCACGCACTGTCCGAGCCCCGAGGCAATGGCGGCACCCGCCGCTCCCCAGTGGAACACTGCGATAAACAGTGCATCCAGCACAATATTCGTCATGCCTGCCGCTACCGTGATCCCAAAGCCCAGATTCGGTTTCTCCGCCACCACGAAAAAACTCTGGAAGAAAAACTGCAGCATAAACGCCGCGTTAAAAGCGCTCATAATGGTACCGTAAGTCATACACTCCTGTATCATTGCGCCTTCCGCGCCCAAAAATAAGACGATGGGGCGCATAAACAAAATGCTGATTGTCGATATCAGCACACCAAGCATCACGGTGAAACAGATCAGCATCGTAAAATACCGGTTTGCCGTCTCCCCCCTTTTCTCGCCCAGCGTTTTCGCTACCAGGGCACCGCCGCCCGTACCGATCATAAACCCGAAACATCCCTGTATCATCAGATAGGGCATGATCAGATTGACCGCCGCAAAAGCAGTCTTGCCCACATAATTGGATACAAAAAAACCATCTACGATGCCGTAAATGGAAGTGAATATCATCATCGCAATGGTCGGAAGAGAAAAGCGCAATAACTTTTTATAGGTAAAATGTTCCGATAACTGTATTCTCATGTGATAGTACCTCCTCTTTCGGGAATCTCCCGCATATTTAATTTAAACTGCCCTGTATATTTTTCAAATAAGCTCATAAAATCCTCCTGTTCTTTCTCCGTCAAAACGCCCAGAGCTCCCTTTTCCGCCTCAATAATATAATCCACCGTCTCCCCGCAGAGTTTTCTTCCCTCCGCCGTCAGCACGATCTCTTTTTTGCGCCGGTTGCCGCCTGTAGTGAGCGCAATATACCCTTCCGCCTCCAGTTTTTTCAGCGCCGAGTTGATTGACTGCTTCGGCTGATGAAAACTGCTGCAGATTCCGCTCTGCATCGGCTCCCCGTACTCTGCCCGCAGATAATATAAAATCCATACCGCGCACTCCGACAGCCCGAACTTTTTCGCAATACCACGATAGAGCTGATCATTTTCCTTTGTAATATCGTTATACTGCTTTAATCTTGCATCCAGCGTCCCGGGTTCCATCTGTTTTCCTTTTGCTCCTTCTGCTCAGCCGATAATTTCACGGCAAATCTTCCGTCTGATTACCTCCCAGAAGCAAAACGTCCGTAATCAGACTTTCTATATCATAGTCCGATTACGGATAATTGTCAAGAGAAAATAACGCCCGCTGCATAAACAGCGCCATATTATTTATCTAAGATCCGCTTATCCCGTCCGGGAGCCAAACAATATTCCTGATAACTTATTATTTCATCCGTTTCAGCCAGATATACATTACTGCCGGATAAGTCATATTTTTTGCTCAGCAAATCAACCTGGCTTTCATCAAAGACAGTGCCTTCTAAGCCCGCCCCATCCAAATTTGTCTCAAACAACTTTACACCTCTTAAATCCGCTCTATTTAAATCCGCTCCTTTAAAATATGTCCCCCTTAAACTTGCACCCTTTAAATCTGCTTTACTCAAATCCGCCTGAGCCAGATTGGCGCCGTTCAAATATGCCTCCCTTAAATTTGCGTTGCTTAAATTTGCGCCGCTTAACTTTGTTCCGAATAAATGCGCTCCGTTCAACTTCGCTCCATTTAAATCCGCCCCTTCTAAATTCGCTCCGTTCAAATGTGCTCCATTTAAATCCGCTTCACCTAAATATGCCCTTGATAAGTCTATATCCCCTAATACTATCCCAGCCAGATTTAATTTCTGCTCATTATGTCGTAAATAAACAGAAATCCTCTCATTTAACTTCCCCAAAACAGGATTCCACAATTGCACTATCTTCAGCATGTTGGAAAATATATTCATTTCCCGCTCAATAGCACACCTGTAACACATTTCCGTATGAAAAATCATCCCATCCTGCAACATTATCTGAAAAACCTCTTTTGTAATACCAGATAAATTATCCTGTCTCATACAATCAAATTTAATTTTCACAAATTTCAGTATTTGATCGGATAAAACTCCATCCGTTAATAATTCCCCTAATTTTCCTGCAAGCCTTTCCTTGGATGCCAATTCATTTATTGATTCAAAAAAATATAGCGCAACAAAATACTCATATATGGACCGATGTACAAAATTAACTTCATCTGCCATCTTCCCTTCGCAATGCCTTATCTTGAAATAGCCTCCGATTAACGTATCACTTTGTATATCCTTATTTTTGTCCGCCGCTTCTCCCATCACGGCTTCACATATCTCTTTAAAATTTTTTTGATAAATAAAGGCTTTCTGGTGATTATGCTCAAAGATCCAAAAAGCAATCTTCTGGGAGGCCTGATGTATATATTTTTTGATTTCAGGTTCGTTGATTCTGTGTTCCGTATCATAACATCTATCGTATATACCTCCCTTTTCCAGCGAAAAAATCTGATCATATACGTCTACAATGGAACTGCTTCTTTCTATCGTAATATCTAATGCCAGTATCATGTATAAAATAAGCGGTATTCCGAATATTTCTTTACTTTCCAGTATATTTTTAATTTTATCTTCCGATATTTTCTTTCCGCACTTTTTCCAATAGGTTTTACAGAAGCTTTCTATCTGCGTCTCATCCCACGCCTGTAATGTAATATAATCACATTCTATATTTTGTAAATGATATATATAATTTTCCCTGCAGGTAATAATCAATGAAAATATTTTTAATTTATTCTTTCTTTTTAATTCCTGGTACAGCTTATTTAAAATTCTTTCCCTCTCACTCCCCACATAGCTTTCGTCGAACCCGTCAAGAATCAGAGTTTTGTTTTCTAATTCATCATACCCCATCCCTGTTATTTTGAATATATCATTTAATGTATCCTTGCTCCGCCAATCAATACCGTCTAAATCCGCTGCAAATTGGTACACCAAAACGTCATCCTTCTTTTTCATTAAATTAGCCAAAATCCATGTGATCAATGTACTTTTTCCGATTCCCGGCTGGCCCAAGATCAAAAGCATTTTCCTGCTGTCATACTCTGTCAAATACTTTTTTAATAAATTTTTCAAACTATCCGATGACCGTGAATTTTGTTTCCATATGTAATGGGGCAGACAATTCTCTTTATATATCTCCCCTAGTTTTATTTCCGTACCCTTATATTCATCCTCTTCGTTAAAATTATTTAAAAATACATTTTCCTCCCATTTCTGTGCATACTCATCGGCTCTATTTATTACAAACTCCTTTTCCGCCTCCGTTTCCTGTTCTTTCATACCGATTATCTCTGTAAGTAATTCATCCAGTTTTCTATTTATTTCCATTTCATGTTGCCGGCTCCTCTCAAAGCCTTCCCGCACACATTGATCTGTCTGCTTTTGTTGATCAAGCAATTGGTCCCCTTGATGAATAATACACCCTACAGCCAAATCTCTGTTATCTTCCCTGCATATTTCAAGGCATAGTTCCCCTAAAAAGTCTTCACATATACTGCCTGTAACCTGGGGCACAACTACTTTTAATCCTGCCCGTACAGCTTCCTTATAATCGTCCATACCGCTCTTAAATCGTTTTAAAATAAGTTCCGCCGCATCATATACCTTTTCTTCTTTTTTATAATTATTGTACGAAAAACCATTTAAAACATTTATTATCACCTGATAAATTCTTGTCTCCATGGTTTGTTCCTTAAATTTTCTATTTTCATCCGCATCCCTGATTTTACTTTTCAATATATCACTGCAATCATTTATAACTTTTGATACAAAACTACTGATAATCAGCTCTTTTGTTATAATCACAAGTACATCCCCTCTCATCTGATGAATATTTTTTGTCTAATTATATAATCTCTTTTATGATTTTCCAATGATTGGTAGAAAAAAAGAACCGGTCTCCCGATCCAATTTTGATTTACCTTTGCGGCATGATTTCACTTCAATATTTCCCATACTGGATTTCTACCACACCTTCCCGAACAACATCCTTCTGTGTAGTACCTATCTCCGTTTAAAATAGTCATATATTCTATCGGCTTCGCTTGAATCATTCCAACAATAAGATAAAAATACATTTACTTTCATCAATGTAACTCCTCCATATATAGCTTCATAAACAATGACTTACACTTCTCCCAAAGCCTCACATAATGGCAACAATGCATCCAATCTTTCTACAATTCTCTGCTGTTCCTCGATGGGTGGTAACACAATAACAGTTTTTGCAATAAAATCCAAAACCCAATTCTTATTGCCAATCCCCCTTGTATTTTCTTTTACCTGCTCCTGTATCAATGGACTCATTAATAGATAATATAGAAACTTTTCATTTATATATTGGTGATTATATTTCAGCAAAGCTACACTTACGAATAAACTAAATTGTTCATCTGTATCAATAATGGCAGGAACTCCTGTCGTACCAACTTTAGATATAAGCATATCACCCTTTTCTGGATTACATCTTTTATACAACTCATTATGTTCTGCTTGTGTTATAAATTTCGTATTGCTCAAATCTAATTTCCCTGAACTCATATCTTTTACTGATACAAATTTTACACCCTCAATTGCATATTTAGGGGTTTTATGTGTTCCGTCTGTAAGTTTATAGACAATACTTCCTAGCATAACCATTCGCCAAGTATCAGGAATTATATATGATGCATAGAGTATATCACGACATGCACTTCTTTTCATTACGGTGTGTTTTGTATCGCTTACTATTATTTGTTTCAATTTGTCGGATATAGTGCTAAATTATTATTTTAGGCAGATTTTTGTTGCTGCTTATGGGAGAAAATAACCAATAGCAACTTAAAGTTGCGGAATTGTCAGAGCTGAATGATAGACATTTTGAGCCATTATGCTACTATTGGCGAGAACAAGGAGGAAAACATATGACATTCGGAGAAAAGCTGTATAAGTTAAGAAAGTCACAAGGACTTTCACAGGAAGCACTGGCAGAAAAATTAAACACAAGCAGACAGGCAGTAAGCAAATGGGAAAATAACAATGGTTATCCCGAAACAGAAAAGATAATCTTAATCAGCAAAATATTTCAAGTGAAATTAGATGACCTGTTGATTGATGACAAGACGATTGGTTCAGATAATGAAGAAAAATTACAGGAAGAAACAAAAGGGTTTTATGTAAGCAGAGAAACGGCAAATGGCTTCCTGTTCTATTACAAAAGAAAATTTTTGCTGTTGGCTACGGCGTGTGGAATTGCGCTAGGCTGTAATTCAGTATCCTATACTTCTACTGAACATTACTTTTTTGCTTCCAGCGTTGCGCCAATACTTACAACTATATCTATCATGCTGTTACTTGCTGTTGTGATATACATTGCGTTGAAACAAAATCCTTATAGGGTTCTTCGGAAAAAGGAACTTGTATTTGCGGAGGAAGTGCGAAAGGAAATACAAGAAGAATTTCTTAAAATGAAGAAAATGTTGGTTGGAGGTATTGCGCTTGGTCTTTTGATATTTGTAGCCGTAGGCAGTGGTTGGGGGCTTCCTGTATTTGAGAGTATGAAGTATATAGATATTTTGTTTTGTATTACTTTTTCCATGATTTTAAGCGGTATTGGCAGCTTTATCACATTTTTCTGTATAGGAATTTACTGGTCTTATTCCATACTGCTCCGAAATCAGAATGAAAAAAACATCTGATTGATTTTAGATGAAAATTAAGAGAATCCAATATTCAAGCAGAAGAAAGGAATGGTGGGATATTATGGCGAAAAAACATTTTATTGAGGTTAAAAACCTTGTAAAGAATTATGGCATGGGAAATATAAAAGTGACTGCTGTTGACAATGTAAGTTTCTATGTAGATAAAGGGGCTTTTATTGGAATCATGGGTGCTTCCGGTTCGGGAAAAACGACCATATTAA
>OFHA01002169.1_pt1 | contig 11948 bp, 14 predicted proteins | sample 1521891 | NCBI WGS metagenome assembly OFHA01 (sample SAMEA3504089, study PRJEB24116) | mouse gut metagenome | biome: mouse gut; feature: mouse-associated habitat; material: faeces | place: Denmark | collected 2011 | reverse complement strand
AAAGAAGCAAGAAAATTAGCAGTAGGCGGCGAAGTGCTGGCCTATGTATGGTAGGAGGGTACGGGCATGTCACGAATCGGAAGAATGCCAATCGCAGTACCTGCAGGTGTAACTGTGGATATTGCAGAAAATAATCATGTGACTGTAAAAGGTCCGAAGGGAACTCTTGAGAGAACCCTTCCAGCAGAAATGGAAATCAAATTAGAAGGTTCTGAAATTACTGTAACCAGACCCAATGATTTAAAGAGAATGAAATCTTTGCACGGTCTGACCAGAACCCTGATTAACAATATGGTAGTGGGCGTAACCAATGGTTACACCAAAGAGCTGGAAGTAAACGGTGTTGGTTACAGAGCATCCAAATCCGGCAAAGATTTAACTTTGAATCTGGGATATTCCCATCCGGTTGTTATGACGGATCCGGAAGGCCTGGAGTCCAAAGTGGAAGGAAACAAAATTACTGTTTCCGGTATTGATAAAGAGAAAGTCGGCCAGTACGCAGCGGAAATCAGAGATAAGAGAAGACCTGAACCTTATAAGGGCAAGGGTATCAAATATGTGGATGAAGTTATCAGGCGTAAAGTTGGTAAGACCGGTAAAAAATAATTAAAGGAGGAACAAAAAAATGGTTAATAAAAAATCAAGGGCAGAAGTCCGTATGAAAAAACACAGAAGAATGCGTAATCGTTTCTCCGGTACAGCCGAAAGACCACGCTTAGCTGTGTTTCGAAGCAATAACCATATGTATGCACAGGTGATTGACGATACAGTTGGAAATACAATCGTTTCCGCGTCTACTCTTCAGAAAGATGTAAAAGCTGAACTGGAAAAAACCAACAATGTGGATGCAGCGGCACACCTTGGAACTGTGATCGCAAAACGGGCACTGGAAAAAGGCATTACAACCGTTGTCTTCGACAGAGGTGGTTATATCTATCAGGGCAAGATTAAGGCTTTGGCTGATGCGGCAAGAGAAGCCGGATTAGACTTTTAATAGGAGGAGACAAATACATGAAACGTACAATTATTGATGCTGGTCAATTGGAATTAACAGAAAAAGTAGTATCAATCAAACGTGTAACAAAGGTTGTAAAGGGCGGACGTAACATGCGTTTTACAGCTTTGGTTGTTGTTGGCGACAGCAATGGTCATGTAGGTGCAGGTTTAGGAAAAGCAACAGAAATCCCTGAAGCAATCCGCAAAGGGAAAGAAGACGCAATCAAGAAACTGATTTCTGTAAAATTAGATGATAACAGCAGTATTACCCATGATATTACCGGCAAACACACCGGTGCATCCGTACTGCTGAAGAGAGCTCCGGAAGGTACCGGTGTGATTGCCGGCGGTCCGGCACGTAGCGTATGCGAGCTGGCCGGAATCAAAAACATCCGTACAAAATCTCTGGGCTCCAACAACAAGCAGAATGTAGTTCTTGCTACGATCAATGCTTTAAGTCAGTTGAAATCTCCGGAAGAGGTAGCAAAACTCCGCGGTAAATCTGTAGAAGAGATACTCGGTTAAGGAGGATATGAAAAATGGCAGAGAAATTAAAAATTACCCTTGTAAAATCCCCAATCGGCGCTGTACCGAAAAACCGTAAGACAGTGGAAGCACTGGGACTCAGAAAATTAAACCACAGTGTGGAAATGCCTGACAACGCAGCAGTCAGAGGGATGATCAGACAGGTAAATCATTTAGTGAAAGTAGAAGAAATCTAAGAGAACAGTAAGGAGGTGTCAACATGGACTTATCAAATTTAAAGCCGGCAGCAGGTTCAAAGCACAGCAATAATTTCAGAAGAGGCCGCGGACACGGTTCAGGAAATGGTAAGACAGCAGGTAAGGGACACAAAGGTCAGAAGGCTCGTTCCGGAGCACCGAGACCAGGATTTGAAGGCGGTCAGATGCCATTATACAGAAGAATTCCGAAACGTGGATTTACCAACAGGAATTCAAAAGATATCGTTACAGTCAATCTGGAAGTGCTGGAAAACAAATTCGAAGACAACGCAGTTGTGACGATAGAAGCATTATTAGAGCAGGGTATCATTAAGAAACCGAGAGATGGTGTAAAAATCCTTGGAAGAGGAGAGCTTACCAAGAAGCTGACTGTACAGGTAAATGCCTTCAGTGAGGGCGCAAAAGAAAAGATTGAAGCTCTTGGTGGAAAAGCAGAGGTGATCTAATGCTGGAGACACTCCGCAATGCATTTAAAATTAAAGATATCAGGAATCGTATTTTTTATACGATGGCAATGCTGGTGCTTATCCGTATCGGGTCCCAGCTTCCCCTTCCTGGTGTAAAAGGCGATGTCATTGCAAACTGGTTTGCAGCTCAGGGAACCGACGCACTGAACTTCTTTGATGCCATTACGGGCGGTTCCTTTGAACAGATGTCAGTATTTGCACTGAATATCACGCCTTATATCACATCCTCCATTATTATGCAGCTTCTTACCATAGCAATTCCAAAGCTGGAAGAAATGCAGAAAGACGGAGAAGATGGAAGAAAAAAGATTGCAGAGATTACACGTTATGTAACCGTTGTTCTTGCTTTGATTCAGTCCATCGCCATGGCTGTCGGATTTGGACGGGGCGGATATCTGGACAAATTTGATGCACCCCATGTAATCATGATGGTAACAGGCCTGACAGCAGGTTCTGCAGTTCTGATGTGGATCGGTGAGAGGATTACAGAGAACGGTGTGGGAAATGGTATTTCCATCGTGCTGGTAATCAATATTATTTCCCGTATTCCGGAAGACCTGATGACCCTTTATACCCAGTTTATTGCAAATGCTCCCAACGTGGGAAATGCAATTATCGCGGCAGCGGTAATTCTTGCGGTGATTCTGGTTACTGTGGTATTTGTTATTATTCTGCAGGATGGCGAGCGCAGGATTCCGGTACAGTACAGTAAAAAAATTCAGGGCCGGAGACAGGTGGGCGGCCAGTCCAGCCACATTCCTCTGAAGGTAAATACTGCAGGCGTAATTCCCATTATTTTTGCCCAGTCCATTATGCAGTTCCCGGTTATTATTGCAACTATTATGGGAAAAGGCCAGGGAACCGGGATCGGAAGTAAAATTCTCCATGGATTATCTCAGTCATACTGGTGCGATCCGGAGAACCCCATTTACAGTATTGGTTTGCTGGTGTATATTGTACTGGTAATTGCCTTTGCATATTTCTATACCTCCATCACCTTCAATCCGCTGGAAGTGGCAAACAACATGAAACGTCAGGGCGGATTTATCCCAGGTATCAGGCCTGGAAAGCCGACCAGTGAGTATCTGACAAAAATTCTGAATTATATTGTGTTTATCGGAGCAGTAGGACTTATGATTGTTGCGGTTATTCCGATTTTCTTTAACGGAGTATTCAGCGCCAATGTGTCTTTCGGCGGTACATCTATCATTATTATTGTAGGTGTGGTCATTGAAACGCTCAAGCAGATTGAGTCCCAGATGCTGGTACGCTATTATAAAGGTTTTTTGAATGACTGATAAATGATTATTTATGCCTGGCCTGTCCTGAGACGGCCAGGCATTCAGAGTAAAAAAGGAGGAGACAGGTATGAAGATTATTATGTTAGGAGCACCGGGAGCAGGAAAAGGAACACAGGCAAAGCAGATTGCAGATAAATATTCCATTCCTCATATTTCTACCGGGGACATTTTCCGGGCCAACCTGAAAGCAGGAACCGAGCTTGGAAAGAAAGCGAAAGAGTACATGGATCAGGGGCTTCTGGTTCCTGATGAACTGACCTGCGATCTGGTTATGGACCGCATTGGACAGGAAGACTGTAAAAACGGTTTTGTTCTGGATGGATTTCCGCGAACCATCCCCCAGGCGGAAGCACTGGATGCTGCCCTGGCAAAAATTAATGAAAAAATGGACTATGCCATTGATGTGGATGTTCCTGACGAGAATATTGTCAACAGAATGTCCGGAAGACGCGCATGCCTGAACTGCGGCGCAACCTATCATATCGTTTCCATTCCCACAAAAGTGGAAGGTATCTGCGACCGCTGCGGCAATCAGGTGGTATTAAGAGATGACGACCAGCCGGAAACGGTAAAGAAACGTCTGAATGTATACCATGAGCAGACACAGCCATTGATTGACTATTACAAAAAACAGAATATTTTAAAGACTGTAGACGGAACCCGGCCAATGGAAGATGTGTTTGGCGCCATTGTGGAAATTTTAGGAGCGTAAAAAATGTCAGTATCAATTAAATCTGCCAGAGAAATTGAGTTAATGCGGGCAGCAGGAAAAATCCTGGAAAAGGTGCATGAAAATCTGGAAAAGGAATTGAAGGAAGGCATGTCTACTCTGGACATTGACCGTCTGGGAGAAGAAATTATCCGGAGTTACGGGTGCATTCCATCCTTTAAAAATTACAATGGATATCCGGCTTCGGTGTGCGTATCGGTAAATGATGAGGTAGTCCATGGGATTCCCACCAGGAAACGAAAGCTCAGAGAAGGTGATATTGTAAGTCTGGATATCGGGGTTATTTATAAGGGATATCATTCCGATGCAGCCAGAACTCACGGAATCGGGGAGATTTCAGAAGAAGCGTCCCTGTTGATTGAAAGGACCAGGCAGAGTTTTTTTGAAGGCATTAAGTACGCAAAAGAAGGCAATCATCTACATGAGATTTCTAATGCAATTGCTGCTTACGCAGAGAGCTTTGGGTACGGAGTAGTCCGGGATCTGGTAGGGCACGGGATAGGAACCCGGCTTCATGAAGATCCTCAGATTCCTAACTTTACCCAGAAAAGCAGAGGCGTAAGGCTGAAAGCAGGTATGACACTGGCAATTGAACCCATGATCAATGCAGGGCGTTTTGATGTGGCATGGCAGGATGACAACTGGACGGTTGTAACACAGGACGGCTCGTTGTCTGCCCATTACGAAAATACAATTTTGGTGACATCCGGGGAGCCGGAAATCCTGAGTCTTTCAGGTATGGAAGGCAACCTGGCATAATCAGGCTGAAAGCAGATGTGACAGACATCTGTCCACAGGAAGATGGAGAAAACCATGGATATTAAATTAGCAGTTTCCAGATCCGGTCACGACAAAGACAGCATTTATGTAATTGTAAAAGAAGAAGCCAATATGGTGTATCTGGCGGATGGTAAATTAAAACCCCTGGAAAAACCGAAAAAAAAGAACAGAAAACATATTCAGATAATGAAACAGCTTCCGAAAGAAATTACAGAAGTCTTTACGCAGGAGAGTTTTCGGAATGAAGAAATAAAAAAAGCCATTCAGCTTTATCAGAAAAGCATGGAATATCAGGAGGAAACAATATGTCAAAAGCAGACGTAATCGAAGTAGAAGGAACGGTAGTTGAAAAACTGCCGAATGCCATGTTTCAGGTGGAACTGGAAAACGGTCACCAGATTCTGGCCCATATCAGCGGAAAACTGAGAATGAATTTTATCCGTATTCTTCCGGGAGATAAAGTCACAATTGAAATGTCCCCCTATGACCTGACAAAGGGAAGAATCATATGGAGAGATAAATAGAACAAAGCAGCCAGGAATCCTCAGACCTGAGGGCCCTGGCTGTTTTGCTGCGGCCCTTTCAGCCGCATAATATTTTTCGTACAAAACCCCTCCCTTTGCCGGGGAGCCCCCGTCCTGCCTTCTGCCGGCTCTGGAGCGGGGGTTTTTACGTTACCGGAAGGAGCGGTATACGTTTCCGTCTGACATGTCACCCCGGCAGTCAGAAAGTTCACTGACAGTTACCAGCTGATAACCACGGTTTCGCAGCTCCGGAATAATGACTCTGGAAGCAGCGGCAGTCTGACTGTAAAGGTCATGCATAAGAATAATGTCTCCGTTTTGTACATGATTCAGAACAGAAGCCTGAGTCAGCAGAGGGTTTCTGGTTTTCCAGTCCAGTGTATCTATGGACCATAAGATGATGGGCATTCCCACTGAAGCGGAAACCGTACTGTTATAATTTCCTCCGGGCGGGCGCATGACAACCGGAGAAACACCGGTAATACTCTGTACAGCTGCGTTGGTTCCATCTATCTGGCTTCGGATGGTGGAAACATCAGTTTTAGTCAGGATTGTGTGATTATAGGTGTGATTGCCTATCTCACATCCCATATCAAAAGTGCGCTTTAACACATCAGACCAGCGAGGCACATTAGAGCCCACTACAAAAAAGGTTGCCACGCCCCCGTATTGTCCCAGAATATCCAGAATTTCAGAGGTATACTGGGAGGGACCGTCATCGTATGTCAGCGCTACCATGGGCTGGTTCAGATCAATCTGCCGGGACAGATCTCCCTGTCCGTTATAATAACACATAAAATGGGAGTCACGGATCCTGCAGCCGGATATTTTTCCGTCTGCTGTGGTATACTCCAGAATTTCTCCGGAAAGCTCCTTGCTTACGGTTCCATTGGCCTCTGCATAAATCAAACGGCCGGAAGACGTAAGATACAGACCTGGGGAACTGTTTTTTATACCGCTGGAAGCGAAATAGTACAGGGTTCCCTGAATCTTTCGGACATCATTTTTGACAGAAACCATGCTGCCCTTTTTGTAATCATAGCATTTTCCGGTTTTTGTGTTGTATAACAGGGTACACTTGCCGGAACCATTGAAATAATATATCTTTTTGTCTACGGTTTTCCAGACTTTTTTCTGTTTCTCCCACTTTTTCTTTTTGTAATCGTACTGATAAAATTTCCAGGTATTTCCGGATTTTGTCATTTTACTGGTCACATAGCCTTTTTTTCCGGTCTCAATGTATTGTCTGCCGGAGGGTTTCTGCCAGCCTTTTTTGGTTACCCGGATGCCTCTGCCATTGAAATAATAATATTTTCCATTTTTCAGTCGGGTAATGTCTTTTCTGATTTTCACCATTTTGCCGTTTTTATATCTCTGGCATTTTTCCGTATCCGGATTATAGATTTTCGTACATTTGCCGGAACCATTGAAATAATATTCTTTGCTTTCTATGGTTTTCCAGAGGTTTTTCTGTTTCTCCCACTGGCCGGTGCCGTAATTGTAAAGATAATATTTCCTAAGATTTTTACTGTTTGTCAGTTTTTCTGATATATAACCTTCTCCACTGACGTAGTACCACTCTGCGGATGAAACTTTTTTCCATTCGGAAGAGGTGCTGCAGATTCCGGCAGCATCAAAATAGTAAATTCGTCCGTCTTTCAGAGGATATATGTAATTGTCTGCCGGAATCATCTGGCCGTTGACAAATACCAAAAGCTGTGCGGAAGCAGAATCATAAATTTCCGTACAGATTCCTGCGGAGTCAAAATAATAGTCTTTCCCGTTTACGCTTTCCCAGATATTGCTTTGAAGTTCCCAGGAAACCCCGGCAGAATTGTAATGATAAAACTGCCAGGAGCCGCCGGCCTCTTCCATGCGGGCCGTGACGTAGCCATTGCTGTCAATCTGAAATTTTCCAATGGGAAGTTCCTGCCATCCGGCAGCAGTCACCTGCTGGCCGCCCACATAGAGGACATAGTAATTTTCCTGCTGTACCAGTCCGTCAGCGGGAACCGTTCCCTCCTCTGCCTGAGGAACTATGGTTTCTTCCTGGGGGGCTTCCATAATGGATTCCGGGTTTATGGATAATTCCTCTGTGAAGTCCGGAAATTCCGGAGATTTTTCGGAAAACTCTTCGCCCATATTGTTATCCGATTCTGTCTGGTGACCGGATTTCTCCGGCAGCAGTTCTTCCTGTTCTGTCTGTGAGGCAGCTTCTGTCTGCAGGGGTGCCAGAGCCACGGACAGCGCCAGCAGCAAGGTCAGCAGAAAGCAGGTGCCTCTCCTGTGTCTGAATGATAGATTCATAATAATCCTCCTTTGTATCTGTTCTTTCTATTATACACCCTGCTCCTGCAAGGTTCAAGGTGTGCAGAAGGCCGGTTGCAGGAAAAAATCCGGAATGATATAATAGAAAGCATAAGCAGGAACCTTCACCTTTGCAACATCACTGCAGATGACGCCCGGCAGCTCCCTGAACTGACCGGCCGCCTGCATGAACATATATGTGCTGAATTTAACAGAAAAAAGAAGGGGGACGAAGAGCTGAAACCTTTACTGCCAGGAGCCCTTGAGCTGCCCAATGACAAATACCGGTTCCGGATTGATGAGCTGGAAAAAGAAATCCTCAGATACGCAGATGAAAATGCAAAATATGCAGATGAAAACGCGAGATATGCGGACGAAAATGCAAAATATGCAGATGAAATCCTCAGATATGCAGATGAGATTGTGAAACTGAAAAAACGTATTGCAGAACTGGAAAAAGAGCAGCAGACGGGGTGACAGAGGATGCCGGTACAGGCTGAATCCGGTTCTGTATAAACAGTAAGAATATGGTTAGAATAAAACAAAAATGTAACCTTTTATTGACAAAGGTTACATTTTTAGTCTGTATCTTATATATCGGTACAGATTACATATACTTTATAGCTATTCGGAAAAATTTGTTTTTTATTTTATCCGTCAGAGGTTAAGACGACAAAACACATCATCCTTATCTTCCTGTTCAATACACAGATAACGTTTTGTAATCTGATAGGAAGAATGATTGAAGATAGCCATCAGAAGCGCCGGCGGGGTTCCGTTTTTCCAGGCATGGTAACCGAAGGTTTTCCGCAGAGAGTGGCAGCTGATATGCTCCGGGAGATTGGCATAATCAGCTGCTTTTTTTATAATACGGTAAGCCTGCTGGCGGCTGATGTGAGAAGATTTGTCTTTCTGGCCTGCAAACAGACAGGTGTTCTGGCATATGGGGTACTGATTCTGCCGCAGCATTTCCAGGGCAGTGACAGCGGTGCGGTTCAGGGCAATCATGGTTTCTTTTTTTGTTTTCTGTTCTGTCAGATGTAAATGAGAACGATACCGATTCGTGTTGAAATCGTATACCATGTCCCAGGTGATTTTCAAAATATCGCCAATGCGCAGGGCAGTGTTCAGGCCAAGAATAATCAGGGCATAATTGCGTGGATTCGGGTGCTCCGTAAGATAGTATTTTTTTACTTCTGCCAGCTGACTGGTCTGGCGGATGGGCTGGGTTTTACTCATAAGTTTTCCTCCTTGTACAGGCTGTGAATCGGTTCCTTTTGCATTGCTTCAATCTCATGGATTAGCGGGTGAGACAGAGAACAGGTCTGATCAAATCATTGGGGCAAAATGTAACCTTTGTCAATAAAATGTTACATTAATCCATGAAAAACAAGGAGGAAACGAAATGAAGAAAAAGTTTTTGTCAAAAAAGCACATGGCAGTTCTGCTTTCAGCGGCATTGGCAGCAGGAAGCCTTTCCTTTGTGCCGGCAGAGTATGAAGGCCTGTCCATGGTGCATGCCCAGGAGGAGAGTGAAGAAACTGCAACACCTGCATTCGCAGAGGATAATCCAACAATAATGACCAGCGGGGACGAAGGAGCGCTGAAAATAACAGGGCTGGAAGCAGGAAGTACAGTTACCTGGACAAGCGACAACAAGGGCGTTATTGATTTTGTAACAGAAGGTGCCGAAGAAAAACAGGAAGAGGCCGAAGAAGCCACTGCTGAAACAACAGTAGAAGCGGAAGCAACAGAAACAACTGTAAAAGTAAAAGCAGGTGTTGCAGGAAAAGCAACAATCACCGCAACGGTAAAAGAAAAAGCAGAAGAGGAAGCAGCACAGGAGCAGGAGGGAGAAAGTACACCGCTCACCTGTGAGATTACCGTTAATTTCAAATTAGAGGGTGTGGAAGAAGGAAACGTAAATCTGGATCTGAAAGAGAACAAAACTGCAGAAATTATGGTAAGCGGCATTGCAAAGGGAACAGAACTGGAATGGAGTTCATCACTTCCTGCAAAAGAAGATCCGGAAAAACCGGATGAAGAAGGGGAACCGGAAGCACCGAAGGCGGAAGATGTTGCAACGGTAACTGTAGAAGAAAATAATACAACAAAAGCAACGGTTACTGCAGTCGCAGTGGGTGAGATCAACGTTACGGTAGCAGTAAAAGAAGAAGCAGAAGAAGTTCAGTCAGATGAGGCTCAGACAGAAAGCTGGAAACAGCAGACTTTTACTGTAAAAGTAACAGAAGGTCAGACAGAGGATCCCACACCGGAACAGCCCGGTCCTGAGCAGCCAACGCCGGAACAGCCCGCTCCCGAGCAGCCAGCGCCGGAACAGCCTAAACCGGAACAGCCCGGCGGAGACACCGGCACAAACACACCGGCAGCAGTCAGCGGTATCACCTTAAGCCAGACAGAGATTTCTCTGAACAAAGGAAGAACTGTGGTTTTAACAGCAACCGTAGCACCGGAAAATGCAGCAGATAAAACAGTTATCTGGAGTTCATCCAATGAAAAAGTAGCAACCGTATCTGATGGGACTGTAACAGCAGTTTCAAAGGGAACAGCAACTGTTACAGCAAAAGCAGGAGATAAAACAGCAACCTGTACGGTGACTGTGAAAGTTCCGGCTTCAAAAGTGACATTAAATACAAAACAGATTTATATGGTAAAGGGAAAGAGCGTTAATGTAAAAGCAACGGTAACTCCTTCCGATACCACAGACAGGACATCCTGGTCTACTTCCAACAAAAAAGTTGCAACTGTAAAGAATGGAAAAATCAGCGCAAAGAAAACCGGTAAAGCCACTGTTACCGTAAAAGCCGGAAGCAAAAAGGCAACGGTTAAGGTGAATGTGGTATCCAAAGCCAAAAAAGCCACAAAAGTGACTTTAAATAAGAAGAAAGCCACATTAAAAGTGAAAAAAACCCTTTCTTTAAAAACAACCCTGAAGCCTTCCAGCTCTACCGATACCCTGAAATGGACCAGTTCCAACAAAAAGGTGGCAAAAGTAGACAAATTCGGAACGGTAACAGCAGTAAAGAAAGGAAAAGCAACGATTACTGTGAAGACATCCAGCGGAAAGAAAGCCACCTGTAAAATTACAGTAAAATAGTCTGAAAGTAAGGTCTGGCAGATGAAAGGCGCGGGTACCCGTAAAAGGGTGCCCGTGTCTTTGTTTTTATCTTATAGGAAATTCCGTTGGATTTCCTATAAGATAAAATAATTATCGCACTGCGGTGGAAAAAAAATATGTCGCTAAAGCGACCGCACTCGGCGCAGCAAACCCTTCAGGTCCCTCATGAATGAGGGATTCAGGGAGCCCCTGCGGACCTGTCCGCTTTGTTCCGAAAGAAAAGATGCCAAACCCCTTGATTTTTCCACGTTCAGATGATATAATATCAAACGGACGCTTTTGGAGCGAGTTATTTTTCTTAAGAGAAAAATGCAGGAATTGCCTGTATGGGCAGAAGAAAGGAGGAATTGCTGTGAAGGTAAGATCATCCGTAAAACCTATTTGCGAAAAGTGCAAAGTCATCAGAAGAAAAGGAAGTATCCGGATTATCTGTGAGAATCCGAAACACAAACAGAGACAGGGATGACAGATAACTATCTTATTTATGTGCGGCTGCAGTGAGACACCAGGATAAGTTGTTCTCACTGTTCATAATAAGCAGCGTGTACGGCTGTTTCCGGATTTTTTGATACCGAGGGAGTCCGGAGGATGTGCAGAACTGAATATTCCGCAGAGAACAAAGATATACACTCATTTCAGGACGAGCAACCGTAGCTGTATATGTTTGTTTTTCGTGTATAAGGCATATTTTGTTGCAGATATGCCTGCAATCGTTACGGACAGCCAGTTTGTGATACAGAAAGCAGCGGCAGTCAGCCGGCAGTCAGCCGGAAGAGTATGCTGGCAGGTGCCAGTAAGAAAAGAAAATTATGGAGGTGTACGACATACATGGCTCGTATCGCAGGTGTAGATTTACCAAGAGAAAAACGTGTTGAAATCGGACTTACTTATATATATGGTATTGGAAGAGTAAGCTCCAACCGTATTCTGGAAGCGGCAAAAGTGAATCCGGATACGCGGG
>OFHA01002165.1_pt1 | contig 11970 bp, 10 predicted proteins | sample 1521891 | NCBI WGS metagenome assembly OFHA01 (sample SAMEA3504089, study PRJEB24116) | mouse gut metagenome | biome: mouse gut; feature: mouse-associated habitat; material: faeces | place: Denmark | collected 2011 | reverse complement strand
AAACGGCCGGGGGCGTTCCGGCCGCCCTGGACATCAGCGGCTATTACAACCGTCTGCTCCACGAGCACGCGGGGGAGCGGGAGCTGCTGGAGCTGCGCCGCATTTCGGAGGATGTGGGCCTGCCGGTTTGCAGTGTGGGCGGCATTATCAGCTTTTCCATCTACCCCCTGACGGCCCAGGACCCATCCATCGCCCAAAAGTCCATGGACGCGGTGCGGCGGATGCTGGACGCCGCCCAGACGCTGGGGGCCGGTTCCATCCTGGTCGTCCCCGGTATCGCCACAGAGGACCTGCGCTATGAGCAGGCCTATGAGACCGCCCAGACGCGCGTAGCGCAGCTGGCGGATTACGCCCCCGGCATCCAGCTGATGATTGAGAACGTGTGGAACAATATGCTCTACAGCCCCCTGGAGATGGCCCGGTTTGTGGATGAGATGGGGAAGGAAAATGTGGGAATCTGCTTTGACATCGCCAACGCCCGGCGCTTTGGCAGTCCGGAGCAATGGATGCGCACCCTGGGAAGGCGCATTCGGGAGCTCCACTGCAAGGACTACCGCATGTCCATCGACAACATCAACGGATTTACCAACATTTTGGACGGAGACGTAAATTATCCGGCGGTGCTCGCCGCGGCCCGGGAGATCGGATTTGACGGGAGCTGGGTGGTGGAGCTGATTCCGCCCGCCCATTGCATGGTTGACCGCACCCTGCGGCACGCGCTGGAGACCCTGCGGGCACTGGATGCGGATGAAATCAATTAACAGGAAAGGAAACGATGCAGTGATGAAAAAATATGGTGTTATGGTCGTTGGAACCGGATGGGTGTCTGGAGAGCATATCCGCGCGTTTGAAATGACAGAGCAGTCCCAGGTGACGGCCATTGTCTCCCGGTCTAAGGAGCGGGGCGAGGCCAAAGTGCGGGAGTATGGCCTGGAGGGCCGCTGTACTGTGTACACCGACTATCAGGAGGGACTGAAGGACCCCAGCGTGGATATTGTGGTCATCTGCACCCCCAATGACATGCACTGTGAACAGACCATTATGGCCGCCGAAGCAGGAAAGCACATCCTGATCGAGAAGCCGGTGGCGCTGTCCTGGGAAGACACCAAGCGCATGGACGAGGCGGTGAGAAAGGCGGGCGTCAAGACGCTGGTGGGCTATGTGCTCCACTACAACCCCCTGTTCATGACGGCAAAGCAGCTGCAAAGTGACTTCATCGGCGAGCTGAAATATGCCGAGACCGACTATTTCCACCGGGTTATGAGCGATATCCCCTGTTACGAGTGGACCTGCAAGAAAAGCGTGGGCGGCAGCTCCCTGCTGGCCGGCGGCTGCCACGCGGTGGACGCCATGCGCTGGTTCATGCAGGACGAGGTGGTATCCGTATACGCCCAGTCCAGCAAAATGCGTACGGACCTGGAATTTGACGGCACCATCTCCATCCTGCTCAAGTTCAAAAACGGCGCGGTGGGCAAGGTGGGAAGCAGCTACGACTTTATCAGCCCCTACGTATTCAACCTCCACCTCTGCGGCACAAAGGGCACCCTGTGGAACGAAAAGCTGTGGTCGCCCGACCAGATCAGCGGCCAGCGCGATTACATGACCCTCCCCGTCCTCACGCCGAACAGCGGCGACGTAAAGCACCACCCCTTCCCGGAGGAGGCCGTCCACTTCCTGGACTGCATCATCCACGACAAGGAGACCGACTGCCCCATGTCCGACGCGGTCAAGACCCAGGAGGTCGTCTTTGCCGCCGACCTGTCCGCCGCCACCGGCGAGGTAATCCATCTGCCCCTGAAATAACTGCACTTCCAATCAACATATGAAAACGTCCCGCTTCGGGACGTTTTCTTTCTATAATAAAACAGGACCACCCAAATGGATGGTCCTGAATCGCGGAAAGACACGCCGCCTCTCCCGCCGGAGCTCCGCCTCAGCGGCAAAATTCAGATTTACGGAACAGGGACCGCAGAAGCACGATCCAGCCCCAGGAGACGGACAGGGCGGGCAGACTGGCAAGCAGAATGGCCTTCACCGGATGGATCTCGGTAAAGCAGATGGGGCCAAAGAACATGACGAACAGCACCACCATCATCGCCAGGAGAGTAATCTGCTCCCAGCGGGTGTTGGGGGGCGTTAAAAAAATCTTTTTCAGGTCGATCTCCACTCTGGTGATTTCCTTTTTCATATCAGCTCAGCGCTCCTGTCACTTGCTCGGCCACCCGGATCAAGCCGCCCGAGTGGATAAAGTCCTTCAGGTACTCAATGTAGGGATGGAGCAGCATGTCCTTCTCCATCACCGGCACGGTCTTGCCGATCTCGGCCAGCACCGCCGCCGTGGCGGGGGCCCGGCTCACGTCCGGGTCCACAAACTGCTGCACCTCATACACGCTGAGCAGTTCAATTGCCAGCATGTACTCCAGCTTCTCCGCCATGGGTCCCGACTTCTTGCAGGCGTTGTAGCCCATGGCCACATAGTCCTCCTGGTTGCCGCAGGTGGGGGTGTTGTCGATGGTGGAGGGGGTGGCAAGCATCCGCATCTCGTTCAGCAGGCCGGCCTGGACGTACTGGGGGATCATCAGTCCCGAGTTCAGCCCCGGCTCCTTGATGCAGAAGAAGGGGTAGCCCGACAGAGAGCCGTCCACAATGCGGTTGTTGCGCCGCTCCGACATCTTGGCTAAACCCACGGCGGCGATGCAGGCGCTGTCCATCTCCATGCCCACATAGGCCGAGTCGGCGTTGCAGGCGGAGATCACGTCCTCGTTGCCCGTCTCGGGCCAGATGATGGGGTTGTCGCAGCAGGAGTTCATCTCGATCTCGATGGTCTTTTTCGCGTCCTCCAGGGTCTTCCGGGCCGCGCCGTGGAGCTGGGGGATGCACCGCAGGGACAGGGCGTCCTGCACCCGGCTGCCCCGGTATTTCTCCATGACGCCGGAACCCTTCAACATCCGGCGCACATTCTCTGAGGCGTTCAACTGGTCGGGATGGGGCCGGACCGCCATGACCCGGGGATCGAAGGCATTGATAACCCCCTTCATAGCCTCCAGGGACATAGCCCCCACGATATCGGCGGACTTGGCTGCGTTGAGCATGTCGTAGAGGGCCAAGGCGGCCATCGCGGTGGCGGAGGTGGTGCCGGACACCAGGGCCAGCCCCTCCTTGGAGGAGAGGACCATGGGCTCCAGCCCGGCCCGGGCCAACGCCTCGGCCCCCTCCAGCAGCTCACCCTGATAATAGGCCTTCCCCCGGCCCAGCAGAACCAGGGCCATATGGGCCTCGGGGGAGAGGTAGCCCACGCTGCCGTCTCCGGGGGCGTAGGGGGTCAGACCGGCGTTGAGGAAGTCCCGGTACTTCTCCAGCACGCACATCCGCACGCCGCTGTACCCCTGGCCGATGTTTTGCAGCACCATGAGCATGATGCCCCGCACCCGCTCCACGCTCAGGGGCTCGCCCACCGAGACGGAGTGGGACAGAATGATATTTTCCTGGAGCTGGGCGGTCTCCTTCTTGTCAATGGCCTTGGTACACAGGGCCCCGAAGCCGGTGGTGACGCCGTACATCACCCGCTCCTCCTCCACCCACTGCTCCACCAGAGCCCGGGAACGGTTTACGCGGGCTATGTATTCCGGGGAAAACGCCACCTTCCGCCCGAACCGGGCCACGGAGACGAAGTCCTCCAGGGTGATGGGCTCGCCCAGTACAAGCGTTTTCATCTCTTCCATCTCAAAACACCTCGTTTATACTTCAATCTGGTCCACGCTGTCCACGATATCCTTTTTGGTCTCAGGGTCGAAGAAGAACACCTTAAAGGCCGCGGCCACCTGGAAGATAAACACCACCAGCACCACGAAGCCGCCGCAGGCCGCCAGGTACTTCACGCCGTCCACGCCCTGGGCGCCGCCGCCGAAGGCCACCATGACGCAGGCGATCACGCCGATGGACACGCCCCAGATGATCTTCTGCCAGATGGCGGGCTCCTCATCGTGGCGGGCTCCGCTGGTACACAGGGCGGCAATGGTGGTGGACATGGTGTCAGCCGTGGTGGAGAAAGCGGCAATCAACGCCAGAATGATAACCGGAATGATGATCATACCCAGCGGCACATTTTTCAGGAATTCCCACAGGCCGGCAGTCGCCCCGCCGTCCTTGATGGCAGCAATGATGTCGGCGCTGCCGCTCTTCTGCCACTCCAGGGCGGTGGAGCCCCACACGGAGAACCACACAAAGCCGAAGGAGGCGGGCAGAATCCAGTTGACGATGAGGAACTGCCGCACGGTGCGGCCGTAGGCGATGATGGCGAAGAAGATGCCCATCAGGGGGGCGTAGGCGATCCAGATGGCCCAGTCATACATGGTCCACCAGGTGACCAGGGCGGAGCCGCCCACGGTGTAGGGGTCGAAGCCCCACATCCAGAACCGGTCCAGCCAGTAGCCCAGGCCCACGTTGGCCATGTTCAGGATGTAGATGGTGGGGCCGATCACAAACAGCAGGACCAGCAGCACATAGAAAATCTTGGAGGTCAAACCGGCCAGCCATTTGATGCCCCTGTCGATGCCGGTGACCGAGGCGATGGTAAAGGTGATGGTGATGATTGCGGTGAGGGCGACCCAAACGATGGGGCCCTGCTCCACGCCGTAGGCGGAGTAGAGACCGGAGCCGATGAGGGCCAGACCGGCGCCCAGAGAGGAGGCCAGACCCAGAGCGATGGCCAGCACAGACAGCACGTCCACCAGCACCACCCAGATGCCCTGGGTCACCTTCTCCCCAAAGATGGGGGTGAGGGAGGCCGCAACTGACAGCTGTTTTTTGCGATTGAAATACATATAGGCAATGAGCACGCCGGACAGGGCGTACATGGCGTAGGGGATGAAGGTCCAGTTGTAGAAGCAGCGGCCCATGGCGAACAGCTCCGCCTCCTGGGTCAGAGGGGTGATGCCGTAGCCGTCCAGCTCGCCGTAGATGTTGCCGTAGTAGATCAGCACCTCGTTGACGCCATAAGTAATCAGGCCGGTAGCGATGCCGCCGGTGAGGGTCATGGCGAACCAGGAGCCGAAGGAGTGCTTGGCCTTGGCCTCCGGGCCGCCGAAGCGGATCTTGCCCACCTTGGTGAACATCAGCAGACAGGCCAGCAGCAGGGTGACCATCGCCACGATCTGATACAGCCAGCCGAAGGTGCTCAGCGACCAGTCGAACATGGTGTAGGTCACGCTGGTCAGCCAGCTGTTGTTGACGATGCCCAGCAGGGCCGCGCCGCCGATGACCACAAAGCAGGGGATGAATACATCCCAGCGGATCGGCTTGTTCTCATGTTTCATGTTTCTCTCCGTATGCGGCGAAAGGACCGCATACTCTCCTTTCTTTACAGTCTGGCTTTTTATGAAGCAACCGCCGGGCCAAAGAGAGGAAAATGAAGAAAATGCCCGAAACTTTGTGTCACCTGCACGAATAAGCTGCGTCTGATTTATGCAAAACAACCGGGAAGTGCCTTGGGGCTTCGGGGACATTTTGGGAGATGGGCGTGATTTTACCGGCGCAGGAGCAAAACTATTTTGCGAACTGCAAATTTTAATTGCATAAGGATTGACAGCGGCCAGGGATTCCGGTACACTGGCAGGGACACCTTGGAAATCGGCCTTGTCAATGCGGACGCTTCATGAAGCGCCCCTGCGGGTCTTCTGTTGCGGAGGCTTTGAGCTCTCTGCAGGGACGCATCACGATGCGTCCGTCCCGCCCGGCGGGCGAAACAACAGCGAAAGGGGAAGCTTTCCATGCTCTATGACATTCTGTTTACGCTGGACCCCTCAGACTGCTTCTGTGGGGTGGCCTGGGGCAGCCGGGAGACGGAGGACCTGTACCGGGACCTCTTTGAGAGCTGGGCCGCCGCCCGGCGGCCGGTGCGCACCGCCTTTGCACTCCCCCGGGAGGGGGAGAGCGGGGCGCTGGTCTGGGAGGAGAACACCTTCCATTTTCAGCTCCTCCCCGCCCCCGAGGGCGGGCGCTGGCTGCTCCTCAAGCGGGAGGACAACCGGCCCTATCTCCTGGCCCGGGCCCTGGACCAGGTTACCGACGGGGTGCAGATTTATGACAAAAACGCCTGCGCGGTCTACTTCAACCGGGCCAGCCGGAGCATCTCCCACATCCCCAGCTGGGTGAGCGTGGAGGGGCGGCACCTCCTGGATTTGTACAACCTGGACGAGACCATCAGCACTACCATGACCGCCCTCCAGACCAAGGCCCCGGTGATCGACCGGGTGGACAGCTTCCGGGCCAACGACTTCAGCACCGCCCCCATCGCCTCGGCCAACACCTCCTACCCCATCTTCCGGGAGGGAGAGCTGCTGGGGGCGGTGGTCTTCGAGCAGACGGCGGAGATTGTGGAGCGGAATATGAAAAAAATGGAGGCCACCGGGAAGGCGCTGTCCGCCTTCTCTCAGAGACCTCCAAAGATCAGTTTTTCCGGCTATACCTTTGACAATGTGATTGGCAGCTGCCCCAAGCTGCGGGAGGCGGTGGAGCTGGCCCGGCGGGTGGCCCCCCAGGACAGCCCCGTCCTTCTGGTGGGGGAGACGGGGACAGGCAAGGAAATCTTCGCCCAGAGCATCCACCGCTCCAGCCGCCGCCGGGGCGGGAAGTTTCTGGCCATCAACTGCGCCGCCGTTCCGGAGACGCTGATCGAGAGCCTTCTGTTCGGCACTAAAAGGGGCAGCTTCACCGGCAGCGAGGACAAGGCGGGCTACCTGGAGGAGGCCGCCGGGGGCACCCTGTTTCTGGACGAGCTCAACTCTATGAGCCTGGCCATGCAGTCCAAAATTCTGCGGGTCCTCCAGGAGAAGACCTTCCGCCGGGTGGGGGGCAGCCAGGACCTGCGGCTGGATGTGCGGGTGATCTCCTCCTGCAATGAGGACCCCTTCAAGGCGGTAGCGGAAAACACCTTCCGTCAGGACCTGTTTTACCGGCTGTCCACCGTGATGATCGAGCTGCCCCCTCTCCGGGAGCACCTGGAGGACCTGGAGGAGCTGATCCGCTACCACCTGGAGGCCACCGCCTACCAGTTTGTCCACGCCGTCACCCGGATTGACCCGGAGGTCATCGCCGTCCTGCGGGCCTACCACTGGCCGGGCAACGTGCGGGAACTGTTTCACGTGCTGGACTATGCCCAGAACGTCACCGATTCCGAACTGATCGCGGTCCGCCATCTGCCTCCCTACCTGCTGAAGCGGCAGGTGGACCCCCCTGCCCCCATCCTGGCTATCGATTTTTCCCGGGAAACTTTGCAGGGGCTGATGGACGATTATGAGAAACAGATTATCGTTCAGGCTTTGGATTACTGCGGCTGCAATATCTCTCAAACTGCCCAGACCCTAGGCATACTGCGCCAGAGCTTACAATACCGCATCCGAAAATACGGACTGATTTTTTAGCGCCCGTCTCCCAATCCTTCGGCCTTCAAAGCTGCTTATCCAAATTTTGCCCCGTCCGGTATGAAAACCGTACGGGGCGCGTTTGTTTATGCTGGGCACTGCCTCCCAGTGTGGTCAATCGTATATTCTCCGGAAAGAATCATCTGTGAGATAGGAACAAAGGTATATCCCTCTTGGAGCAGCGTCTGAATGATGGCAGGCAGGGCCTCCGGGGTATGGAGGGCTGCGTTATGGAACAGAACGATGGACCCGGGCTGGACCTTTCCCGTGACCCGCCGGGTAATCTCCCCAGCAGACAGGTCCTTCCAGTCCAGGGAATCACCGAGCGTAACAAAGGAAAGTTTTTGTAAAGGCCGAACTGGGCGGACGCATGGGCGGAATTTCGAAGACATAGGAGGTGGTCTGGTAGATGGGCACCGTCCGGGCATCGGTGGCGGGGTCGGCTTGTTCCTGACCCACATGGAGCTGCAAGGTCTCAAATTTATAGCTCATGGGAAATATCCCTTTTTTCTGTTGTTGAAGCAAGCGTATTCCTATATACCCACTTTGTCAATAGGTATATTTCCGTTTCTTGAAATCCTATTTACCTCGTGGTATGATAGGACAAAATAGGAGGGATCTTTATGATGATTTCCACAAAGGGCCGGTATGCGTTGCGGTTTTTGGCGGATGTGGCGGAGCATCAGGGCAGCGGCTTTGTGCCGCTGAAGGATGTGGCTGCCCGCCAGGAGATTTCGGAAAAATATTTGGAGATCGTGGTGAAAGAACTGGTAAAGGGCGGGCTGCTAGACACGCTGCGGGGAAAGGGCGGCGGCTATCGCCTGAACAGGCTTCCGGAGGAGTACAGTGTAAAGGCTATTATTGAGCGGATGGAGGGCCCCTTGGCCCCCGTCGCCTGTCTGGAGCCAGGGCAGGGAGCCTGTCCCCGGAGCAAAGATTGCCGGACGCTCCCACTTTGGCAGGGACTGGATAAGGTAATATCTGACTATCTTACTCAGTTCACCCTGGCGGATCTCATTCGGGAATCAATATTGGGAGGGGAAACATCATGACGCTCCAGCAACTGAAATATGTCATCGTCATCGCGGACAGCGGCTCGGTCAACTCCGCCGCCAAAAACCTGTACCTCTCCCAACCCAGCCTGTCCAGCGCCGTGAGAGATCTGGAGGAGGAGATCGGCTTTGAGTTGTTCCACCGGTCCAACCGGGGAGTCACCATCACGGCGGAGGGGGAAGAGTTCCTCAACTACGCCCGGCAGGTGTGTCAACAGTACGCCCTGCTGGAGGACCGGTTTGTGGCGGGGCGGTCCCGGAAGAAATTCTCTGTCTCCACCCAGCACTACACCTTCGCCATTAACGCTTTTGTGGAGATGGTGCGCAAGGTGGGGATGGAGGAGTATGAGTTTTCCATCCTGGAAACCCGGACCTATGAGTGTGTGGAAAATGTCCGGAACTACAAGAGTGAGCTGGGCATCTTATACCTGGACGATTTCAACGAGAAGTACCTGACCAAACTCTTTGAGGAGAACAACCTGGAGTTCCACCCCCTGCGGGACTGCTCCACCTGTGTCTACCTCTGGGGGGAGCACCCTCTGGCCCACCGGGACCAGCTGACCATGGCTGACCTGGAGCCTTACCCCTGCATCGCCTTTGAGCTTGGCAAGCAGAACTCCCTGTTCCTCTCCGAAGAGGTGATGAGCACCTACCAGTATCGCCAACTCATCCGGGTGGACGACCGGGCCACGGTGCTTAACCTGATGAAGGGGCTCAACGGCTATACCCTGTGCTCCGGTATCATCTGCCGCCCCCTCAACGGCTCGGAGTACACCACCATCCCCCTGGCGGAGGGGGGCGTGATGATATGCTCCCAATAAAAGAGACACGGAAATAAAAGAAGAAGGGAGCAGCGAGAAGGAAATGGCAGATATGTCCCTAGAGGAAAAGGTAAAATTACTGGAAGAATGTATAAATGGACGGATAAGACAGCGAGAGGCGGCGCGTAGAGCGGGAGTAACCATCGGAAGTATACAGAGATGGCTAAGTCATTACAGGACTGGCGGAAAAGCGGCGCTGGAACACAGTGGGCGAAGGCGCGTTTATAGCAAAGAAACGAAAAGAAGCGCGGTGGAGGAGTATTTGTGCGGAAGGGGCAGCCTGCTGTCCATTAGTGAGAAATATCAAATCAGTACCCCGTCATTGCTTTTGGAATGGGTCCAGGTGTATCATCGACATAACAACACCCAAACAGAGGAAGGAGAAATCGTTATGGCGGGCAGAAGGACCTATACATTAGAGGAACGCGTTCAAATTGTAAAGGAACACTTGGAGGATGGGAAGACAATCAGCGAACTGGCAGTGGAGCATGGTCTGGGGTATCGCCTGGTCTATGATTGGGTGAAGAAGTACCAGACAAAAGGACTGGCCGGCCTGGAGGACCGGCGCGGCCAACGGACTGCGTTCCAAGAGCCGAGGACGCCGGAGGAAGAATTGCGTGTACGCATCGCACAACTGGAGCGTGAGAATGATCTGTTAAGATTGGAGTGTGACCTGTTAAAAAAAGTGAAGGAATTGGAGAGGGGGGAGGACTGAGGCAGTTTCGACAGGAGCGGCAATATGAGGCTGTTCGCCGAACCGTGGAGGAAAGCGGCGGTTCCGTGGCGGATGCGTGTCAGGTCTTGAGCTTATCCAGGGCAGGGTATTATCGCTGGCGTTCGGGTATCGTCAGTCCCCGCGTGGCGGAGAACCAACGCATTGCAGAGATGGTAAAGGAAATCCACGCTGAGAGTCCGGATAAGGGCTACCGGCGCATCCGGGACGATCTGGAGCGTTATTATGACACCCCGGTGAACGACAAGCGGGTCCGCCGTATCTGCCAAAGTCTGGAGATCAAATCCACCATCAAGTATGCCAGCCATAGCTGCACGAAATCCACCTCCGACCCGCAGCATACGGCAGAGAACATCCTGAACCGCCAGTTTCACGCCAACAGGCCCAACGAGAAATGGCTGACGGATGTGACCGAGTTCAAGTATTACGTGGGTCCGGCGGTACACAAAGTCTATCTCAGCGCTATCCTTGATTTGTGCGACCGCAGGATTGTTGCGGCCGCCATCCGGGATACCAACGACAACGCTCTGGTCTACGAGATGTTTGACCGGGCCGTGGCGGAGAATCCAGACGCACATCCTCTGTTTCACAGCGACAGAGGTTTCCAATATACGACCCAGGTTTTTCACGATAAGCTGTCTGCGGCTGGCATGACCCAAAGCATGTCCAGGGTGGGCAAGTGTATTGATAACGGTCCGATGGAGGGGTTCTGGGGCATCCTCAAGAGGGAACGCTATTATGGGCGGCGTTTCACCAGTCGGGAGGATCTGATCTGGATGATTCAGGACTACATCGCTTATTACAATTCCAGGCGGCTCCAACGCGGCCTTGGCGTACTCACACCTTTTGAGAAGCATGAGCTGGCTATGGTGGCATAACCAGACCTTGCAAAATCTGTTTGGATGCCATCGGCTAACAAACAGATTTTGCAAGGTGCCACAGTGCCTCTGCACTGTGAATTTTCTATGAATTATTTCACTGTCTACTTGACGGGGTGCAGTTCATGATGCACATCGGCTATGTCCAGCGATGGGGCAGCCCCCTTAGCCGGCTGGGGGAGCTGTATCTGTCCGAGGTGCGCAAGTCCATCCTTCTGTAGAGACCGGTATTTTTTGTCTCCGCCCTTGGGCGGGGACTTTATTATAAGGAAAAGCTATAACCCGCCCCTGATTTTGGGTATTAACACCCGGGGCGGGTTTTGTGCTATCCTATGGGCACCTCAGAGGAAAAGAGGAACGTTATGATTCGACTGGAACATGTCTCAAAGCGGTTTGAGGCGGGAGGACAGACGGTGGAGGCGGTGAAGGACGTCAGCCTCCACATTGAAAAAGGGAGCATCGCCGGCATCATCGGCTTCTCCGGGGCGGGCAAATCCACCCTGGCCCGGTGCGTCAATCTGCTGGAGCGGCCCACGGAGGGAAGGGTAATTGTGGGCGGCAGCGAGCTCACTGCCCTAAGCGGGCGGCAGCTCCGGGAAAAACGGAAAAAGATCGGCATGATCTTCCAGCACTTCAACCTCTTCGCCTCCCGGACGGTGTACGGCAACGTGGCCTACCCTCTTCGGGGGAGCGGAAGGAGCAAGAAAGAGATTGAGGACAAGGTAAAGCCCCTGCTGGAGCTGGTGGGGCTGTCTGACAAGGCGGACGCCTACCCCTCCCAGCTGTCCGGGGGGCAGAAGCAGCGGGTGGCCATTGCCCGGGCTCTGGCCAGCGACCCGGAGGTGCTCCTCAGCGACGAGGCCACCAGCGCCCTGGACCCGGAGACCACCCAGTCCATCCTCCGGCTTCTGAAGGAGGTCAACCGCGCCCTGGGCGTCACTATCCTGATCATCACCCATGAGATGCAGGTCATCAAGGAGATATGCAGTCAGGTGTATGTGATGGAGGGCGGCAGGATTGTGGAACAGGGGGACGTGTTTCAGGTGTTCGCCGTCCCACGGCAGG
>OFHA01002164.1_pt1 | contig 11973 bp, 8 predicted proteins | sample 1521891 | NCBI WGS metagenome assembly OFHA01 (sample SAMEA3504089, study PRJEB24116) | mouse gut metagenome | biome: mouse gut; feature: mouse-associated habitat; material: faeces | place: Denmark | collected 2011 | reverse complement strand
AAAAAGGAATCCCAAAAGCCGCATAAAATAAGGCTTAGAGATTCCGAGAGTCTATGAAAGAGGAAAGGAGGGAGTGACAGGGATGTCATATATTTGTGTCAAGGTCATGCCGAATTATATTCCGATTACGACGAACGGGGATATTCATTACTGTGGTCTGGAATTTATCATCTATAAATCAGAGCGGGAGCCCATACGGACCGCATGGAGCGGCTGCTGCCGGAGCCCGGATCAGGATATTAAAGAGGGGGCGGAAATTATAATATCCGGTAAGATGGCGGAACCGGGCGCTCCGGATTCCGAAGATGCCTTCTGTGTGATAAGCGATGTTCCTTCCGCCGGGTATGCTTACCAATATCCCGAGGGCTGGGGATGTTCCCATAACTGTGAGGGGGACGGAGGGAGGCTCTCTTTTGTGGTGAGCGCGCCGTCAGAGGGCGGAGAGAGTTTTGAGACGGCGGTGGTCAGGGTGCGGGGCTTTTTTACTACGGCCAGGGAAGGAGCCTGCGGTTTGCATGTGAAGGTCAGAAATTTTCAGAGCTTTGTGCCGGATGCCGAAGATTCGGAATTTACGGTTACGCTGTCAAAGAAGTATTGTCTTGAGATCTGTCGCTTTACCGCAAATGAGAGAGTGGGAAAGTTCTTTTTGAACCATTCTCTGCCGGTATTGTTTCACTGGGATGTGGTGTGTGATACCGATACGCCCCTCTCTCTGCTGGAGGATGGCATCACCATCAGTCCGCTGCAGGAATTTACCGGGGAAAAGCTGCTGGATGGGCGGGAAAAAGGCGATCATACCTATACGCTGAAAATGATACTGCCGGCAGGGGAAAAGACGGACAGCATTATGATAAGGGATACCCTGTGGAAAAAACGGGAGCCTTCCACCGGACTTATTCCCGACTTTTCGCTGCAGGGACGTTTTCTGACGTGGCGGAACAGGATTTATGTATTTTATGACAATAAGGTATACCGGGCGGATGCCGGAAGAGGGGATGACTGGCAGCAGTTTCAGGAACTGTGTAAATATGACGGAAGTGTCACATTTGCCGGTGATACCATGCTGGCGGCGGGAGAAGACAGACTGTATCTGATCGGCGGAGTAAAGAGCGGCAGCACCGGGCTGTATTATGCGGTATATGACCTGAAGGGAAAAGAGGACGGCTGGAAGGATTATGATATGTGGCAGGATGGAAAACTTTTCGGGGGAAGCAGTGCCTGCGAAACTTCCGCCTCCCTGGGGCAGTGGATTGTTTATGCAAAACGGGAAGGAGACTTTGCGGTTTTTATGGAATACGATCCGGGAGCCGGCAATTTCGCGGGAAAGTACGGAGTGAACATTCCGGGGATGCAGGCTATGGAAACAGGCATCAGAAAAAATGTGCTGTGTCTGGCGGCGGCGGTGGAAGAGGGGATTTTGATAAAACGGCTGAAAAAAGGAGATGTGGGTTTTTCGGATGCCGGAACAATCCTGCTGGAAGAGATGCCGAAATGGATGAGATGGGCAGAGGGCGGCGGTGAAATGTTTTTGTGGACGGATGCGGGATTATTCGGAGAAGGGGGCTGGAAGGCGGCGGAAGATTTTCAGCCGCCCTATCCGAAAGGAACATACCCCTGGAGCGGCATGGCGGCAGGAAAGCTGGTCAGTCTGTTTCAGGGAGAGGAAGGAGACAGCGCGGTGCAGGCATGGGAGACGGATATTCTGTGCGGCAATTTGAACCGGGAAAAAAACGAAGGAGGGTTTGCCAATGTATGAACAGGGAAGCGGTTATTATCAATACGATTTCAGCAATCCGAAGGATACGGAGAAGCTGATCGCCGGGTGGGGCGGAGAGAGCGTTGTGAAAACGAAATATCCTGCGGTCTGGAAAGCCATTCAGGATACCGGGGAATATGAGCATGAACTGAAAAAAAGGAACGGCAGCGTCAGGGCGGTGGAGGGAAATTTATATGTCAGTGCCCCAGGGTTTGCCGGCGGCGATGGCAGAAAGGGAGCTGAAAAGGAAGGGCTGTTATCTGTGATTCAACTGAGCCTGGAGGATGGAACATACCTGTCGGATCAGCCTGCCGGCATGACGGAGGGGGAACCCGTATCGAAAACCTGGCCCGCTGCCGTGGTGGCAGGGAGTATCAATAATCTGACAGATGGCTATCACGTTGCCTCTTTTACGAAAGTATTTCGCAATATCAACAGCGCCGAAGCGCAGATGCGCACCAATAAGAACTATGACGGAACGGAATTTTCAAAAAAGCGGGTTAATGCATATGCGAAGTATTCCGGTACGGATTTTAACGGCTGTTTGCACAGCGCGGAATATGTTGTGGAGAATCCTAATTTTACCGATGAGGAAGGGGATATGTTTGTCAGAGAGTTTTCGGTAAGTGCACCCTGTTCCAAACAGGGAAATCAGCCGATCAAAATGCTCTATGACCGGGGAGCGGATTCCGGGGAAACGGTAGACTACAGCTATAAAAATGTCAAAGACAATGCCAACCGACAGGTAAAAACATGTATTCCCCTCAAAGCGCAGCTGCAGTTCAAGGATGAGATTTCGCTTGATAAGCAGAACATACTGGATACGGTACATTCTTTTAAGCCTTCTCTGGAGTTTGGCGATCCTCCCAAGAAGCATGTGGAATATAACAGGGACTGGAATGAGATAAAGAAGGCTTTTACGGTGGACGGCAAAATACTCTCCATTGATTTTTCCGGCGTAAGCAGCGGAGACGACTGGAACTGTCCGATGCTGATGACGAATTACACCACAGGTTCCTATGAGGTAGGGCGGACTTTGTCCCTGCATGCTTCGTTCTGGATCAATGTGACATACGGGGGGCTGCCCACGGGGATTCCCATAAGCATTGTTTCTCAGGATAAGGAACCGGAAGGCTTTCATTTTTACCATAGCAGCAATAATTATGATGTGTATATCCCAAGGATCAATATCAGGTGGGGGTGTTTCGGAGAAGGGACACTGATCAGGATGGCGGATGGCAGCAGAAAGCCGGTGGAACGGATACGGATGGGGGATGTGCTGTTTACCATGTCGGGAGATCGGACGGTGCGGGAAGTCTACGCAGGACCTGAGAAAATACTGCTCTGCATTTGTACCGAAAGCGGAAAAAAACTGAAAGTGACATATACCCACCCCATTGTATTGGAGGGCGGAATCACCCTGCAGGCGGGATGTGTGCGCCCGGGCTACAGGGTACTGTTAGGAGAGGGAGAGAAGGATAAGGTAAAATGGGTGTATGAATGTGATTATCAGAGCATGGTCTACAATTTTGAATTTACCGACGGACAGGAACATACGGTGGAAGCGGACGGCATATTGGCAGGGGACTTTATCGCTCAAAACTCCCTCCGGTCGGAAAACGTCCGAACACAGGTCCTTACCCCTCAGATGCAATCTCTGGCGGAACAATTTATAGCAATGCATGGGGGCGATACGGAGCAGGCGGAAAGCTGACCTGCGGACTTAAAGTGACCGTGTACGCCGTGACCGGCAGCGACTTATAACATCGCCGCGCATTTTTAGTTGAACACCCCGTCATTTTCTGCTATAATACTTTAATCTGGGTTTAGTATGCCCCTTCGCCGCAGCAATTTCGGCGGGCGGGATGCAGTCAAACGGAGGCAAAGAATGAATGTGATCAACAAAGTCTTTGGCACGCACAGCCAGAGAGAACTGAAGCGGATCATGCCCATCGTGGATAAAATAGAAGCGATGCGAAATGACATGATGGACATGGAAGACGAGCAGTTAAAGGGTAAGACAAAGGAATTTAAAAAGAGACTGGAAGAGGGCGAGACGCTGGACGATATTCTGCCGGAAACTTTTGCGGTAGTCAGGGAAGCGGCCAGGCGCGTGCTGAATATGGAGCCCTACCGGGTACAGCTTATCGGCGGGATTATCCTGCATCAGGGGCGTATCGCGGAGATGCGTACCGGGGAAGGTAAGACGCTTGTTTCCACTCTGCCGGCATACCTGAATGCGCTGGAAGGAAAGGGCGTGCATATCGTCACGGTCAACGACTATCTGGCAAACCGTGACCGGGAATGGATGGGACAGGTACATGAGTTTCTGGGGCTTACCGTGGGCGTCGTTCTGAATGAGATGAAAAATGATGAGAGACGGGAAGCCTATAACTGCGATATCACTTATGTAACAAACAATGAACTGGGATTTGACTATCTGCGTGACAATATGGTCATCTACAAGGAGCAGCTTGTGCAAAGGAGCCTCCACTATGCGATCATCGACGAAGTGGACTCGGTACTGGTGGACGAGGCAAGGACACCGCTGATCATCTCCGGCCAGAGCGGAAAGTCCACAAAGCTCTATGAGGCGTGCGATATTCTGGCGCGCCAGATGCAGCGCGGCGCCGATATGGAAGAGATGTCAAAGATGGACTTTATCATGGGCATCCAGCGGGAAGAGAGCGGCGACTTTATTGTCAATGAGAAAGATAAAGTGGTGGTGCTGACGGAAGCCGGGGTAAAAAGGGTGGAGCAGTTCTTTAACCTGGAAAACCTGGCGGATTCCGAGAATCTGGAGATTCAGCACAATATGGATCTGGCGCTCAGAGCCAACAATCTGATGTTCCGGGACAAGGACTATGTGGTAAAAGATGATCAGGTGTTGATCGTGGATGAGTTTACCGGGCGTATTATGCCGGGCAGGCGCTACTCCGACGGCCTGCATCAGGCGATTGAGGCGAAGGAGCATGTAAAGGTAAAGAGGGAGAGCAAAACCCTCGCAACGATTACCTTCCAGAACTTCTTTAATAAATTTGAGAAAAAATCCGGAATGACCGGTACGGCGCTGACCGAGGAAAAGGAGTTCCGGGATATCTACGGCATGGATGTCATTGAGATCCCGACCAACAGGCCGGTGGCAAGAAAAGACCATCAGGACAGCGTATATAAGACAAGAAAAGAAAAATTAAAAGCGATCTGCGATGCGGTGGAAGAGTGCCATAAGAGGCAGCAGCCGGTGCTGGTGGGTACGATCACCATCGAGGCTTCGGAGGAACTGAGCAATATGCTGCGAAAGAGGGGCGTTCCCCATAATGTGTTCCATGAGCTGGAGGCGGAGATCGTGGCGGATGCCGGTGTTCACGGCGCCGTGACCATCGCCACCAATATGGCGGGGCGTGGTACGGATATCAAGCTGGACGAGGAGGCGAGGGCAGCCGGCGGTCTGATGATCATCGGTACGGAGCGGCATGAATCGAGGCGTATCGATAATCAGTTAAGAGGACGTTCCGGGCGTCAGGGCGATCCGGGTGCTTCCCGGTTTTATATCTCTCTGGAGGATGATCTGATGCGGCTGTTCGGTTCCGAGCGGATGATCACGATGTTTAATGCCCTTGGCATTCCGGAGGGACAGGAGATTGAGCACAGTTCTCTGACAAAGGCGATTGAATCCGCCCAGAAGAAGATTGAGGGCAACAACTTCGGCATCAGAAAAAACCTGCTGGAATACGACCAGGTGATGAACGAGCAGCGTGAGATCATCTACGAGGAGAGGCTCCGCGTCTTAAACGGCGAGAGCATGCGGGATGTGATCTATAAGATGATCACCGATATTGCGGAGAACTGTGTGGATATGGCAATCGGTGATGACAACAATGTGGAAAAGTGGGACTTTAACGAGTTAAATTCCCTGCTTATACCGATTATTCCGGTGGAGCCGGTGACGGCGGAGCGCCTGAACGGGAGCGGAAAGGACAGCCTGAAACAGCAGCTTAAGGGAGAAGCCGTAAAACTTTATGAGGCGAAAGAAGCGGAATTCCCGAATCCGGAGCAGATCAGGGAATTAGAGCGTGTGATTCTCCTGAAAGTCATCGACAGAAAGTGGATGGGACATATCGACGATATGGACCAGCTACGCCAGGGGGCGGGTTTGCAGGCCTACGGCCAGAGAGATCCGCTGGTGGAATACAAGATGGCGGGTTATTCCATGTTCGATGAGATGACGCAGAACATCAGGGAAGATACGGTACGGCTTCTGATGCACGTGAAGGTGGAAGAAAAGGTAGAGCGTGAACAGGTGGCGAAAGTGACCGGCACGAACAAGGATGACACGCTGGCAAAGAAACCGGTGAAGAGGGCGGCTGCGAAGGTCTATCCGAATGATCCGTGTCCCTGCGGAAGCGGTAAAAAATATAAGAACTGCTGCGGCAAAAGATAGGAAATATTGAAAACGATAAAAAATATTAAGGTGGTGATTTTGTTAATGGTAGAACTGGATAATATGAAGCAGGAACTCCTTGCTTACGAGACGCCTTTAGCGGAAGTGAGGGATTCACTTTAACCTCGCTGACAGGGAGAAGCGAATCGAAGAACTGGAGATGGAAATGCAGGCGCCCGGCTTCTGGGATGATCCTGAGATCTCCAACAAAAAGGTAATAGAATCCAAACAGCTCAAGGATATCGTGGACACGATGAACGGATTGTCCCAGCAGTATGAGGACATTCTGACGTTGATTGAGATGGGTTATGAGGAAGAGGATGAGGAGCTTGTGCCGGAGATTTCGCAGGAACTGCAGGATTTTGTGCGCACTTTTGAGAGCGTGAGGATCAGTACGTTACTGGACGGCGAATACGACAGGAATAACGCGATCTTAAAGCTGAATGCGGGCGCCGGCGGCACGGAGAGCTGCGACTGGTGCGGCATGCTCTATCGTATGTATACGAGATGGGCGGAAAAGAAGGGATATCAGGTGGATACGCTGGATATGCTGGACGGAGACGAGGCGGGCATCAAGTCCGTGACGTTCCAGATCAACGGCGAGAATGCCTATGGCTATCTGAAATCCGAGAAAGGTGTGCACCGTCTTGTGCGTATCTCTCCTTTTAATGCCCAGGGCAAGCGGCAGACATCCTTTGTTTCGCTGGATGTGATGCCGGATATTGAGGAAGATCTGGATATTGAAGTGAAAGACGAGGATATCAGGATCGATACTTATCGAAGCAGCGGCGCAGGCGGACAGCATATCAACAAGACTTCCTCGGCGATCCGTATTACGCATTTTCCGACGGGGATCGTTGTGACCTGCCAGAATGAGCGGAGCCAGTTCCAGAATAAGGATAAGGCGATGCAGATGCTGAAGGCAAAGCTCTATATGCTGAAGCAGGAGGAAAATGCCGATAAGCTTTCGGATCTCCGCGGCGATGTAAAGGAGATCGGCTGGGGCAACCAGATCCGTTCTTATGTGATGCAGCCTTATAAGCTGGTGAAGGATCTGCGGACGGAGGAGGAGACAGGGAATGTGGACGCCGTGATGGACGGCGCGCTGGATTCCTTTATCAACGCTTATCTGAAATGGATTCACAGACCGCCCAGGGAGGCGTAAGAGCCTGCCGCGCATTGGTTAAGGTTTTGCGTTCATTATTCGGGCGGGATGCGGAATTTGCAGACCTGCCTGTGAGGTATGATATAATGAGAGTTATCCGTGTGGAGGAGAAGTTTCGTGCGCTTTGAGAAGAATGGAAGATCCGGCAGCAGGTTATGGATCTTATGTACCATATGTGCCCTTCTTCTGGGAATCTGCTTTGACAGTGTGCAGGCAGATTCCTCTTTGGCGTACCGGGATTTTGCGGAGGCTGCCTGTGACAGCGGGGAATATGCCGGTGCATCAGCGCTTGGTGCGGCTAAGAAGGGGATTCCGGCGCAGCAGGCGTATGTTTCCGAGACCGGAGGGCAGGGGAACAATGCGATTATTCCGCGAAGAGGTGCCCGGCGGACGGTTTCCGGCAGAATCTTGGGCAGTGTCTTTGGCATTTTGTCGGCAGAAAAGATTTCTCTTTCGTATTTCTTTGGACCTATATCCCTTTTCACTGACGGATTATGTGAGATTATCAGTAATACCGTCATCTTGCAGTACATCCATGGACAGGATGGAGAGAAAGCAACATTCCCTTTATATTCATAGATATTATAATTAAATAATGGAAATTTAAATTGCCCACACGCCGCAGCGCATGGGTTGTTTGTGTTGCACCGCGCCGGGCTTCAAACAGATGGTATGAATGTGAGAGGAGAATTTTTATGAATATCGGATATATGCTTATTTTTGCTTTGGATGTGGTATCGGGAGCCCTGTCCACGGTGTATCTTTTTGCTGCTTTGTTTTTTGTTCTGGGACAGAAGATATATCGGAAAGTGAAGTATGGGGCATCACTCTATGATTGAGTGAAAGGAACAACATATGAAATTGTATAAGATATAAAGGCATAACATAACAGAAGCGGGCACAGATCATGGGACTGTGCCTGTTTTTTCTTATAAGAGGACCAATATCGGTCCCAATATCTTCCAATTGTCTCCTACAATAAAAATAAATCAGGGCTGAAACCGGTTCATAAAGGGGTGGTAAATTGGGACAGAAGATTAAGCAGAACGCTGCGGGAGACATAGGAAAAAACATCAGGGAAATACGGACCGCGAAAGGCATAGGGCAGACGGAACTTGTGCGCCGGTTAGAACTGCGCGGGACGCCCATCACCAGGGAGTGCCTCGTAAAAATCGAGAGAGGGGTACAGCATCTGCAGGTACAGCAGCTCAGGGCGATACGGGATGAATTGGGCACCACATATGAAGAGCTGCTTAAGTAGAGGGGGATTTTATTCTTAAAACGCGGCTTTCGGCAGGTTCTGTTTTTGACCGGTTAAAAAACTTTTTTTAAGCGGCAGAGGACAAGGGGAAGAGACGGAGATGGGCAGAAAAATAGCAGGAACATGGATCAAAAGAACAGGAGAAAAAATAGAGGGAACGATAAACGGAAAATATAAGGAGTCGCTGGAGAAGATCCGCCGGTTTTTTGGAAATATCAAAGCAAAGAAGCCAGTAGCTAAGTTTATTACTGATGTCGGAAACAAAATAGACGAGAGACATAAGGAGAGCAGTTGGGTAGATATTACTGTGATGATCACAAATATACTGGGATTTGCGGCTTACTGCGTGATTAGCCCCGTTCTTGCCGAGTATCAGAGAGAAATGGGAATCCGTATCTTTTCCTTTATAGCGATCGGGGTGATCGTTATCGTTATTATCTGGGAACTCGCCTGCCTGATCGGGAGAGGTTATTTAGGGGCAGCAAGGAAAATTTTAAAAAGGTTCGGAGAAGGAGCGGCATCTTTTTTCCATAAATATTTTCGGCCGATTGCCGTAGTGGTCAGACTTCTGTTTGAAATTTTCGTTATATTGATCGTTTCTCTGGCAGAGTGGATCGGTATGACGGTGATCGGATTGTGCGGCAAAACAGCCGGATACTTTGAGAGGCATCCGAAGAGAAAAAAATGGATTCCCGCCGTTGGTGTTGTGGCTCTTGTGATCGGGAGGCTTTTCACTCCCGAAGTTGCCTGCTACAGTTCTGTCGTGGAGGTTTACGGCATGCCCACGGGGCTTGGAGGGGAACTCGGAGAGGAGGAGATGGAGAAGCGGGCGGCTTACTGGAAAATAGAGGATTACACGTATCTCCATAGGATGACGCTCACTTATGAGGAACCTTATCACCAGTTGGAGGTGATGAAACAGAATTCCACCGCCTACAATATGCTGTTTTTCCAGCCGGCGGCGCGTATTGAAATCGAGTATAGTGTAGATAAAGCGAAATACCGGTCCCTCAACCAAAATTCTTTTGAGAAAGCGAGGGAGAACAACTATCGGGAACCGGAAAAAATTTCTTATTACAACAGCAGCGATAAACTTATTTTGGAGCTGGAGAGGAACGAATACGGGAAGTTTGATGTGGTCCGCTATTCATCGGCGGATGCGCCGCGGCTGCTCAATTCCACATTGTTATATACGAAGAAGGAGAGAACGGGGGAGAGCGATCTGACAGGCGGTGAGAGTGAGGAGGCTTACCACGAGGAGGTAAGTGAGAACAGCATGACCACCCGGCAGATCGAAGTTACCTGCTATGAGGATGGGCTGATTAGGACGCGCAGGCTGAGCCCTTATATGTATAACGCCAACGGCATCAACGGCGAATATTATGTCTATGATGAAAACAGGCGGCTTAAGACGTTGTATTATCTCGATATCAACGGTGAGTTTGTGTGCAATAAGCAGGGCATCATGATGGTCGATTTCCAGTATGAGGACAACGGGAACCTGCACAGTATCCGTTACTATGGCGGGGAGGACAGGGGAGAAAAAACGGAGGGGTATCAGGGTGTTTTCTGTGAGCGTTTTTCCTATGACTCGGACGGCAACTTGAAGGAGCGTTCCCAGAGGGATCGAAATGAGAATCTGCGCAGCGACGACAATGGCGTATGTATGTATCGATATTACTATGATGAGGAGGGCAGGCTGGAAAAGGAGGAGTTTCTGGGGTTCGACGGAGCACCTGTTCGGGATAACTACTTTCAGAGTACCTATGTTTTGTTTGACATGGACGATGGAGGTGAGATGCCGGAGCTTTCTGTCTCTATGGAAGCGGTTGGCTCTTCCCCAACGATGGAGGAGCCTTCTGTGGCTGTGTTTACGGATAATCAGGGATTTTTGTCATATATGCCGGCAGAGACGGCTTTTTCTGAGCCGGATGATGCGGCATACAGGGCAGTGTCTGCGAAAGGCTATGTGCCGCAGGAGCCGGAGGCAGCTTCGCTGAGTCAGACACGCTGGCAAAATCAGGTTTCCTTCGAGGCGGCTGATATGGAACAGGATGGTCAGGCTGAGGCAACGGCGAAAAACGGTAAATCGCCGGAGGAAGAACACGGTTCGGAGAGTAAAAGAAATACGGAAATACATCAGGAGGAGAAGTCGGATAAGAACCGTAATTACGAAATTATTTGTTACAGGATCAATAAAGACAGGAGCGTTCGCGAAAAATGTTATTGTGACAGAGACGGAAGGCTGGCGGCGCGCAGGGAGGGGTATGCGGCAGTACGTTATGAGTATGACAGACAGGGGCGCATTACATATAAACGGTATTATAGTGAGGAAGATGAGCCATGCCGTGTAAAAGGCGGCTATGCGGCGGTAAAAAATGAGTATGTCTCGGATGAGAACAATGATATAGCGTCTATAAAGTATCTGGATATGGATGGATACAGTCCGGTTTTTAATACACTGTGCGGCTACGCGTATGTAAAATATACGCGCGTTTCGGAAGATAAAAATGAGATCATATATAAAGAGTATTTTGATGAGAAGGATCATTCTGTCCGCCTGCCGGCAGGGGGATATGCCATGACGGAACAGTATTACGATGAGAGAAATCTTCTGATCTGGGAAGCTTATTATAAGGACAGGGGTGAAAATCCTGATCGGACGTTTTTCGGGATCGCCCCGGAGTTCTTTGCGGTTGATATACGGGATGAGGGGGAACGTAATAAAAGATATGAGAAAACATGCCGGGCGGATTATCATGTGGCGGAAATCTGGTATGAGTACGAGGACAGCGGCAATCGGATTCGGGAATTGTACAAAGATGAGGCAGGACAGTTGGCGAACCGCTCTGATACGGGCTATGCGGCTGTGTACTGGAAATATGAGGGGGGAAAGAAAACAGACTGCCACTATGAGGGAAACCGGAACCAGATGCTGAAGGCAGCGGTGGACAGAGAGACGGGCATAGCCGGGACCAGATATGTGTATGAGAGCGGGAGAGTAGTCAGAGAAGAATACTATGATATACAGGGTGATCCCTCTTTCCGCACGGATATCGGCTGTGCGGCGCAGGGGTTTGAATACAACGACAGAGGGGAAGTGTGTACAAGGTCTTACTATGGGCTGGAGGGAGAGCTGGTGCCGAGAAAGGATACCGGCTATGCGGTGGCGGCGTATCAGGATGATGAGTATGGGCGGACCGTCTCTGTCCGCTACTATGATGCGGATAAACAGCCTGTGGTCAGTGTGGAGGATCACTGCGCGGGCTATGATTATTCCTACGATGAGGAGGGAAACAAGGAGTATATTAAATATATCGGCTTGGACGGAGAGCTGATGATCCGCAGGG
>OFHA01002162.1_pt1 | contig 11976 bp, 10 predicted proteins | sample 1521891 | NCBI WGS metagenome assembly OFHA01 (sample SAMEA3504089, study PRJEB24116) | mouse gut metagenome | biome: mouse gut; feature: mouse-associated habitat; material: faeces | place: Denmark | collected 2011 | reverse complement strand
AGAAAAAACGGAAGCCCACAAAAAGCAGCAATGCGGGAAATGATGCACAGCTATCTCAAGGACAATGACATCAGTATTAAAAACGGAACAGATGTCAATACTGTCATGCGGGACATGATTTCCGTGATCCTGGAAGATGTACTGGATGAAGGGCTGGACGAAGAACTCGGATATTCAAAGTATGATTACCGGAACAAGAATACTGACAACAGCCGCAACGGGTATTCTAAAAAGACCATGCATACCAGCTATGGAGACATGGATGTTGCAACCCCACGCGACCGGAACGGGGAGTATGAGCCTCAGCCCATAAAAAATACCAGAATACCATAACACAGGGCATGGAGGAAAAAATACTTTCCATGTATGCAAAGGGAATGGCAGGAACGCCAAACGGAGGGGGAAGGGTACTGGAAACTTAGCAGGGAACAGCAAATGGAGGAATTTATGTTCCTTGGGCTGCGTATGGCAGAAGGGGTTTCCAAAGTTGGATTTCAGGCTGCTTTTGGGATAAACATGGAAGGACCCTATGGAAAACCATTACAGGAATTCCAAAAGCAAGGGCTTTTAGCCCAGCAAGGGGACGCCGTTTTCCTGACAGAAGAAGGGATTGCTGTGAGCAATTATGTACTGGGCGGGTTTCTTCTGTAAGCGTTATTCACAGCCTGGAAATAAACCAAATATCAGACACAAAACAAGGAACATGGTAAGGGAAAAGAATGAAGCGGAATTACCAGAAAGAATTGGATAAACAATTAGAACGGATAACAAATGGGCAGGAAGGGGAGAATCCTGCCCCAAAGCTGTTGCTCCATAGCTGCTGCGCCCCCTGCAGCAGCTATGTGCTGGAGTACTTATCCCAGTATTTCCAGATTACGGTGTTCTATTATAACCCCAATATTTATCCGGAAGAAGAATATTTTAAGCGGGTGGAGGAGCAAAAAGGATTTATCCGCCGGTTCCAGCAAAACAGAGGGCAGGGATGGGAAGGGGAAGTTTCCCCCGGCCAGCCGGAACCATCAGGGATTTACCATAAGGCTGGCTGTTACGGGGGCAGCTATGGCAAAGGGGAAGCTTCCCCCAGCCAGCCAGGGCTATCAGGCTTTTATCACATTAGCTTTTTGGAAGGCAGCTATGACAAAGGAAAATTTTACCAGATGGCAAAAGGCATGGAGAGCATCCCGGAGGGAGGGGAACGGTGTTTCCGCTGTTACAGGCTGCGCCTGCAGGAAACAGCCCGGTATGCCAAGGAACTGGGGATGGACTATTTTACCACAACCTTGTCTATCAGCCCTTTGAAAAATGCAGAAAAGCTAAACGGAATCGGGGAAGAACTGGCACAGGAGTACGGCGTGCCCTACCTTACTTCTGATTTTAAGAAGCGGGAAGGGTACAAGCGTTCCATAGAACTCTCCAAGGAATATGGGATGTACCGGCAAGATTACTGTGGATGCGTGTTTTCCATGCAGGAGCGGCAGCAAAGGCTGGCGCAGGTTTCCGCAGGGGCAAGAGGTTCAGGAACCACAAGCAAAAAACAGCTAATTTTATAATAATTAAATTTAACTTTAAGAAAATAAGGATGGGAAAGAGGTAAATCACATGGCACAATTATGGGGTGGGCGCTTTACGAAAGAAACAGACCAGTTGGTCTACCAGTTCAACGCGTCCATATCTTTTGACAGGAAATTCTACAGGCAGGATATGGAAGGCAGCATTGCCCATGTAAAAATGCTTGGGAAACAGGGGATTCTCACAGAAACGGAAGCAAAGGAGATTGTCGCTGCCATCAAAACCATTTTACAGGAAGTGGAAGACGGGAGATTGGAAATTTCCCATGAATATGAGGATATCCACAGTTTTGTGGAAGCGACGCTGATTGACCGGCTGGGGGACACTGGGAAAAAGCTGCATACTGGCAGGAGCCGGAATGACCAGGTGGCCTTGGATATGCGGCTGTTTACCAGGCAGGAGGTCCTGGAAACAGACAGGTTGCTGGAAGAATTGTTAAATGTTATTTTAACTATTATGGAAAATAACTTAGATACTTATATGCCGGGATTTACCCATTTGCAGAAAGCCCAGCCGGTAACCCTTGCCCACCATTTGGGCGCTTATTTTGAAATGTTTAAGCGGGACCGCCAGCGTATGGAAGATATTTACCATAGGATGAATTACTGCCCTCTTGGCTCTGGGGCGCTGGCTGGGACGACTTACGATTTGGACAGGTATGATACGGCGGAGCAGATGGGCTTTGCCGGGCCCACCTTGAACAGCATGGACGGGGTGTCCGACCGGGATTACCTGATTGAATTTTTGTCTGCCCTTTCTACAGTTATGATGCATCTGAGCCGTTTTTCGGAGGAAATCATTATCTGGAACAGCAACGAGTACCAGTTTGTGGAAATTGACGACGCCTACAGCACTGGGAGCAGCATTATGCCCCAGAAGAAGAACCCGGATATTGCAGAGCTTGTCCGTGGGAAAACGGGGCGCGTCTATGGCGCATTAATTTCCCTGCTTACCACCATGAAGGGAATTCCGCTGGCCTACAATAAGGACATGCAGGAGGATAAAGAGCTCCCATTTGACGCTATGGACACGGTAAAAGGCTGTCTGGCTTTGTTTACAGGGATGCTTGCCACTATGAAATTCAAAAAAAGCCAGATGGAGTCCAGTGCAAAAAACGGCTTCACCAATGCCACCGACGCGGCAGACTATCTTGTAAACCACGGGGTGCCTTTCCGGGACGCCCATGGGATTGTAGGGCAGGTTGTGTTATACTGCATAGAAAAGAAAATTGCCATAGACGACATGTCACTGGAGGAGCTTCAGCAAATCAGCCCTGTATTTGAGGAGGATATTTTCCATGCCGTTTCTATGGAAACCTGCGTGGAAAAACGCCTGACGATGGGCGCACCCGGCCAGGAAGCCATGAAAAAAGTGCTCCAGATGGAAAAGGAATATTTAAGCAGCGACTGGAAAGATGGGCTGGCAGACTGGGAAACAAAACTGCTGAAATAGCTGGTTCCGGCGTTTTGGGAAGGTTTGCATAAATTCTCTGTAGATATTTTGTGAAATTTGTCTATAATTTGGGTTGCATTTTCTTGCCCAATGTATTACTATAACCTAAAAATACACTTGTTCGCGTGATGCGGACAAAACTAAGCAAAGAATATGGAAGAAGCGAGGAGATGTGGAATGAGCCAAAAGTTAAAAGCAGGAATCCTAGGCGGCACAGGGATGGTGGGGCAGCGTTTTATCGCCCTTTTGGAAAACCATCCATGGTTTGAGGTGACAACGGTTGCAGCAAGCCCCCGTTCTGCAGGAAAACGGTATGAAGATGCAATAGGCGGCCGCTGGAAAATGGATACCCCCATGCCAGAGGCGGTAAAGGATATTGTGGTGATGAACGTCAATGAGGTGGAGGCGGTTGCTTCCAAGGTTGATTTTGTATTCAGCGCGGTGGATATGTCCAAGGACGAGATCAAAGCCATTGAAGATGCTTATGCAAAAACGGAAACCCCAGTGGTTTCCAATAACAGCGCCCACAGATGGACCCCAGACGTGCCCATGGTAATTCCGGAACTGAACCCAGAGCATATGGAAGTTATTAAGTTCCAGAAAAAACGGTTAGGGACCGAGCGCGGCTTCGTGGCAGTAAAACCCAACTGCTCCATTCAGGCTTACGCCCCAGCCCTGACGGCATGGAAGGAATTTGAGCCATACGAAGTGGTAGCCACCACTTACCAGGCCATTTCCGGCGCAGGCAAGACTTTCCAGGACTGGCCGGAGATGGAAGGGAATATCATCCCATATATTGGCGGCGAGGAAGAAAAATCAGAAAAAGAACCCCTCCGTATCTGGGGCGAAATAAAAGACGGTGTGATTGTCCCGGCGGAGAGTCCGGTGATTACCTGCCAGTGTATCCGTGTTCCGGTGCTGAACGGACATACTGCGGCAGTGTTTGTGAAGTTCCGCAAGAAACCCACCAGAGAACAGCTGATTGAAAAACTGAGAACTTTCAGCGGAGCGCCTCAGGAGTTGAACCTTCCCAGCGCGCCGGAGCATTTTATCCAGTATCTGGAAGAGGATAACCGTCCTCAGGTAATGGAAGACGTGAATTACGAAAATGGTATGGGAGTCAGTGTGGGACGTCTGCGGGAAGATACCGTTTATGACTGGAAATTTATCGGGCTTTCCCATAATACCGTGCGGGGAGCTGCAGGAGGCGCAGTGCTCTGTGCAGAGCTTTTGAAAGCTCAGGGATATATTACAGCGAAGTAATAAGACAGAGAAAGATTTGCAGTAATGATATAGGAACGGGTGCAGATCTGCTTATAATAGTATGTCAGAAGAATCACTGAAACAACAGATAGAAAAATATGGGAGCGAGGAAAAATACCGGGAGCATCTGGCAGCAGGCTTTTCCAATGAACAGGCGATTGCGGATGTTTTTAAATGGTATGGCAGTAAAGAAAAGGCAATGGAAGCTATGATGCAGTCAACTGGCGATGTCAGGGAATGGAAGCAGGAGCGGGACAAAAATGCTGAAATTTACAAGAAATTTATGGCAGCCAGAGAAACGGGTGACGCTGACGTGGAAAAAGAAGCAGTGGAGCAGCTTGCGGAAAATTATAAGGAGATGTTTAAACTTGATAATGCCAGAAACGGAAAAGAACTGTTTTCCAAAGGCGTTTTTCCATGGGTGGGAGAAAGCACGTTAGGATCTTACTTTGTCAGCGTTACCTCCAGTCACTACGACTGGGCCATGAAAAAATGAAAGGCACACAGGAAGATCTGCATCAAAAATTGAAAGAGCGGTAAAGCTAAAGGCACACAGGGCTGTCTCATGATTCTGATGAGGCAGCCCTGCTGCTGCCTGTTCCTGCTGCAGGAAGTTCCATCTGAAAAAAATGAAACATTATTGTAAAAAAAGTTAAATCGTGATATGATACAGGTGAAATATCACAAAGGAATCACAGTATACCTTATGGATGAGCAGGAATGGGAGTTTGGCTATGGCAGGGAGAAAAACAGAATTGCAGTATCTGGAACAGATGTACCATCAGACCGGAAATCAGCTTCTGGTACTGTACGGGAGAAAAGAGCATGAGGGCAGGAAACTGGTGCAGGAATTTTTGAGAAACAAAAAATTCTTTTATTACAGTGCACCGGAGATTTCCCCTCAGTCACAGAAACAGCGGATGGGAAGGGAAATTGCAGAGCATTATCAGGTGACAGTTTCCGAGGATTCCTATGATACCTTTTTCAGACGGGTAAAAAGCGGGGACAGCAGCAAGCTGGTACTGGTAATAGACGAAGTTCAGTATATTATGAAAAAAGACAGTCAGTTTCTGGAAAGTATTCTGAAGCTGAAAGGGAAGAAACTGTATCCGGGGCCGGTGATGATTCTGCTGTGCAGTTCATCCATATTCTGGGTGGAGCAGGAACTGCCCCAGGTTCTGGGGGCCGCAGCCAGGAAGCTGGACGGAACTGTAAAATTCGAAGAACTGAAATTTCTGGATCTGGTGCGGAATTTCCCGAATTACAGTGTCAGAGAGAGTGTGGAAGCATTTGGGGTAATCGGCGGCGTAACGGAATATATGAAGGGCTGGGACGACACGAAGGATATCCGCACCAATATCTGCACCCATATTCTGGCAGAAACAGGGTTTCTTCACGGAAAGGCGGAAGAAATTATCCGGACCCAGTTAAGGGAGCTTTCCGTATACAATACGATTCTGGAGGTTCTGGCTTCCGGAAAGCATAAACTGAACGATATCTATCAGGCTACGGGATTTTCCAGAGCGAAAATCAGTGTATATCTGAAAAATCTGATGGAGTTTGACGTGGTGGAGAAAGTGTATTCCTTTGAGACCGGAGGCTGGCAGAACGCTCAGAAAGGGCTGTATCAGATTAAAGATACCTTTATTAACTTCTGGTTTAAATTTGTATACCCCCATTTGTCGGATTTGCGGCAGATGACGCCGGAAGACTTTTATGAGAAGCACATAGCCCCAGGACTGGAAGGGTATCTGAAGCGATACTTTGTAAATGTGTGCATGGAATATCTGGAACTGCAGGATCTGGTTGGAAAACTGCCTCTGAAAATTCATAAAATGGGCACCTGGATCGGGAAAAAAGGTCATATTGACATTATTGCCCAAAACAGTATACGGGAAAATATTATATGCCTCTGCAACTGGTCAGAACCGGCAATGACTTTTGAAATGTGCCAGCAGTTATTCCAGAGCATGGAGCAGGCCAGAATTACCGCAAATTATTATTATCTCTTTACCGCCAAATCCTTTGACGAACAACTGCTGCGGGTGGTAGAACAGGACAGCCGTATTGTGCTGGTAAATATGAACAGGATGTAATCCGGATACCTTGTTTACGGAAAACAGCAAAACGGAACGGAAAGGGAAAACAGGACAGAAATTTATGGCGAAGGCTTTATACATAGCAGAAAAACCAAGTGTGGCAAGGGAATTTGCCAAAGCATTAAAACAGGATTTTAAAAATCATGACGGTTACATGGAATCAGGGGAAGGGGTTGTTACCTGGTGCGTGGGCCATCTGGTAACCATGAGTTATCCGGAGGCCTATGACGAAAAACTGAAAAAATGGAGTCTGGCCACCCTGCCTTTTCTGCCGGAGGAATTTAAGTATGAGGTGATTCCGGCAGTGGAGAAGCAGTATCGGATTGTGGCGGAGCTTTTGAACCGTTCGGATGTAAGTACCATTTATGTATGCACGGACTCCGGGCGGGAAGGAGAATATATTTACCGTCTGGTGGAGCGGCAGGCGAAAGTCCGGGGCAAGGACCGGCGCAGGGTCTGGATTGATTCCCAGACAGAAGAGGAAATTCTGCGGGGCATCCGGGAGGCGAAAGAGCTGTCAGCATATGACAATCTCTGTGAATCCGCCTATCTGCGGGCAAAAGAGGACTACCTGATGGGAATTAATTTTTCACGGCTGCTGACGCTGAAATACGGCAATGCCATATCCGGTTTCCTGAAAACCAGATATACGGTGGTCAGCGTGGGCCGGGTGATGACCTGTATACAGGGCATGGTGGTGCGCCGGGAACGGGAAATCCGGGAATTTGTAAAGACGCCTTTTTACCGGGTGGTCAGTACGCTGGACATTCGGGGAACAGCCATTGAAGGCGAATGGCGGGCGGTGGAAGGCTCCGGTTATTTTCAGTCGCCCAAACTGTACAAAGAAAACGGATTTAAAGAAAAGAAAGAGGCAGAACAGTTAATTGCAGATTTAATTTCTGCATCCGGAGCAAAAGAGCAGCATTCGGAAAATTCTCATGCAGAAGCTGAGGCAGCAGCATCCGTTTTTTCTCTGGAGAAGAAAAAGGAAAACAGGCATCCGCCGCTTCTTTATAACCTGGCGGAACTGCAGAACGACTGCTCCAGATTCTTTAAAATCAGCCCGGACCAGACCCTTAAGGTGGTACAGGAACTGTACGAAAAGAAACTGGTTACTTACCCCAGAACAGACGCCCGTGTGCTGTCCTCTGCGGTGGCCAGGGAAATACAGAAAAATATCGGGGGTTTAAAGGCTGTCCCTTCCGTAAAGGAATTCGCAGAAGAAATCCTGAACCAGGGCAGTTATAAAAAGATAGTAAAAAGCCGTTATGTCAATGATAAACAGATTACGGACCACTATGCCATTATACCCACAGGTCAGGGGTTTTCAGCAATCCGCAGCCTGAACAAAACATCTTTGCACGTGTACGAAATCATTGTGCGGCGGTTTCTTGGCATTTTCTTTCCCCCGGCAGTCTACCAGAAAATCAGTCTGGTAACTTCCATGGACAGGGAAGGAAGTCCAAAGGGGACGGAAAAATTCTTTGCTTCTTTTAAAGTGCTGGCAGAGCCGGGATATCTGAAAGTCATGGAATATTCATTCCGAAAAAAGAAAGAAGATAAGCAGCCGGAAGAAAAGGGCGCAGAGGGGGACAGCGTGGGAGATACTGCCTGTGATCTTCCCTTTATGGAACTTCTGTCTTCCCTGAAAAAGGGAATGGAACTTCCGGTAAAATCTCTGGATATCAAAGAAGGGGAGACCTCCCCTCCCAAACGCTACAATTCCGGTTCCATGATCCTGGCCATGGAAAATGCAGGCCAGCTGATTGAAGACGAGGAACTCCGGGCCCAGATAAAAGGGAGCGGCATCGGCACCAGCGCCACCAGGGCTGAAATTCTGAAAAAACTGGTGAACAACAAATATCTTGCGCTGAACAAAAAGAGTCAGATTATTACGCCCACGCTGTTGGGAGAAATGATATACGACGTGGTAAATGCATCTATCCGCTCTTTGTTAAATCCGGAATTAACAGCCAGCTGGGAAAAGGGGCTCACCTATGTGGCGGAAGGAAGCATTACGCCTCAGGAATACATGGAAAAACTGGAGCATTTTATCCGAAGCCGGACCAGCGGCGTACTGGGCCTGAATAACCAGTATGCTCTGCGGGAATATTTTCAGTATGCTTCGGCTTTTTATAAATCATCTGAGAAATCATCAGAAAAGCCATCGGCCCAAAAAGGAGGAAAAAAGAAAAATGGAAACATGTAAAATCAGCAGTCTTTATAACCTGTCAGAAACCCTGGCGGCAGAATTATTTCAGGGTCTTACTTATCCCTGGGAGGCGCTGCCGAAAATCAGCGCGTTTATCTGCAGGCTGGGTGAATCTCTGGACCCGGAAAAATATGAGCGGCGGGGGGAACAGATCTGGATTGCCAGAAATGCAAAGGTTGCCCCCACAGCCAGTATCAACGGGCCGGCTATTATTGACGAGGAGGCGGAAGTCCGTCATTGTGCCTTTATCCGCGGAAATGCCATTGTGGGAAAAGGAGCTGTTGTGGGCAATTCCACAGAGCTGAAAAATGTGGTATTATTCAATAAAGTACAGGTGCCTCATTATAATTATGTGGGAGATTCCATTCTGGGCTATAAATCTCATATGGGCGCAGGTTCCATTACTTCCAATGTGAAATCAGACAAAACCCTGGTGGTGGTGAAAGACAGAGGGCAGGAAATGACCACGGGCTTAAAAAAATTCGGAGCCATGCTGGGAGACGAAGTGGAAGTAGGCTGCAACAGCGTACTGAATCCTGGGACCGTGGTAGGAAGAAACAGCAATATCTATCCCCTTTCCATGGTAAGAGGCGTGGTACCTGCAAAATCCATTTACAAACAGAAAAATGATATTGTGGAAAAACAGAATGAAGTATAGTTGACAAAAAGCGCCATATGTACTATTGTATTATACAAGTAATACAGAGCAACATATGGTGTTTTACGGACAGGTTTTTCGGATTATGAAAAACAACTGTCCGGAATATCAAAAAGGAGAGTGGGTTATGTTAGAAATTCAGGATCTGACGAAAAAATACGGACATTATCTGGCGGTAGACCACGTGAGCTTTACGGTACCCAGTGGAAAAGTGGGAATTTTGCTGGGGCCTAACGGAGCAGGAAAATCTACGATTATCAAAAGCATTGCCGGGCTTTTGCGTTATCAGGGCGGTGTTGGAATTAATCAGATGCCGGCAAGGACTCTGGAGGCCAAACGGATTTTTGGCTATGTACCGGAACTGCCGGCCATGTTTGACGCACTGACGGTACGGGAGCACATTGAATATGTGCGGAGAGCGTACGATTCCCCTGTTACTGAGGAAGAAATTGAACACCTTCTGGTTCGGTTTGAACTGGAGGATAAACAGGATAAGCTGGGAAACGAGCTGTCCAAAGGTATGATGCAGAAGGTAAGTATCTGCTGTGCCCTTGCTGTAAAGCCCAGAGTAATCCTTCTGGATGAGCCCATGGTGGGCCTTGACCCGGCGGCGATCAAGGAACTGAAAGAAGTGGTGCTGGAACTGAAAGAGCAGGGAGTTACCATTTTAATCAGTACCCATATGCTGGAAATGGTGAAGGAACTGTGGGATGTGATGTTTATTATGGAAAAAGGGAAAATTGTCGGAACCTTTACCAGAGAACAGGCAGAAGATACGGACATCGAAGAACTGTTCTTCCAGATTACGGGAGGCGGTGAATCATAATGAAAGGTCTGATATATCTTTATAAAAGAACCATTATCAATCGAATCAGAAAGGCACTGAAACGTCCGGTTACTTATTTTATGGCGGTATTTATTCTGCTCTATCTTTTCATGATTTACAACAGTTTTGATGTCATGATAAGGGATGAGAATTTTAACAGCCCCCAGAATCTGGTAACAATGTTATCCATGATTATTTTCTTTCTGATTCCGGGAAATCTGATCAGCTATGCAAAGCGGAAAGGCCTGCTGTTTCGTCCCAGCGAGGTGCATTTTGTGTTTTCCGCTCCGGTCAGTCCCAAAATGGTGCTGATGTTTGCCGGGATAAAATCTTTTGCAGTAAATGTCCTGGTAGGGCTGGCCATTGTACTGGCAGGTATCATGTGGTTTGAGGCCAGCCTGCTGCAGGTAGTGGTGTATTTCCTGTTTTTTGTGGTATTTGAAAGTATTCTGGAGGCTTCCTGTATTATTTTCTGCTATGGAAATGAAAAACTGCCGAAGATATTTTTTACAGGGCTTGTGGTTGCAGCGTATGCCTTTATGGGATTTGTGGTGGGTATTGCGGCTGTTCTGCTGATTACCAGAGAACCTTCTTTTGGACTGCTGCAGAACTTTTTTTCCATGCCCATGATTCAGATGGTTCCGGTGGTGGGATGGAACGTTGCAGTGACCAGACTTATTTTTCTGGGGCCGGATGGGATAAATATCGCCGGAACAGTTCTGTTTCTGGTATCTGCCGTACTGATGTTTGCCGCTGCCTGGCGGATGCAGTGTACGGGAGCCTATTATGAAGACGCCATGAAATTTGCAGATGAGTATCAGGAACGCCGGGCAAAGCAGAAAAAAGGCATTGCCTCGATTCCCTGGCTTGAGAAACACCGGAAGTTCAGGCAGGCCTCCGTGGAGTACAAAGGGACCGGGGCCAAAGCCATTTATTTCCGGCAGATGCTGGAATATAAGAAAAATTCCACCTTTATTTTCGGGTGGAATACACTGTTATGCCTGGGCCTTGGAATCCTGATTGGAGTGGTAGGGTATTTCAACGACGCGGTAAGTGAATTCGGGCCTGCAAAAATCTTTATTATTCCCGGCGTAGCCAGCTATGTGGTGTTTATTTTCAGCGGATACGCCACCAAATGGTCCCGGGAACTGGAGAATCCCTATACTTACCTGATTCCGGACGCACCTCTGAAAAAGGTATGGTATGCCACAAAAATTGAGCATATCCGTGCTGTTGTGGATGGCATTCTCATTACTCTGCCGGGAGCGGTGGTGTTTGGAATCGGTCCGGTGCTGACGGTTCTCACCATACTTCTGTATGTCTGTCTGCAGGCCAATCGTCTTTACTATGGAATGCTGGCAGACGCCCTGATTGGAAATATCCTTGGAAATACAGGACGCACCCTGGTTAAAGTTCTGTTTCAGGGAATTGCCATTATGATTGGAATTTCAGCTGCCGTTGTGGCAGGGCTTGTGGTTTCTGCGGAAGCAGGATTTCTGGTTATGATTGTGGTAATGGGGCTTTTAACATTTGCAGGAGCCGCGGTATCTTCTGTTTCCTTTACGAAAATGGAAGTGCTGGATTAAAACCGCAGATATTCAGTCAGCCGATGTATGGGGTATAAACATGAAGAAAATACCTGGAATTTCAGGCAGATTTATCGAAGGATAATTGCAAAATTTGTAAGGAAAATACTGGACTATTTTCGCAAAATATGATTAAATATGAATAAGAATGTTAAATACATAAAGATGATTTAACATGGTTAGCATGTGCCGTGCATTTCCCCCGTTTCGCGGGGTGCATGGCCATCCAGCTATGGAAGCAGCAGCTTTCATATAATAAATGTATACATTGAAAGGAGTCTTAAAATGATTTACACGAAGGAAGTTGAAAA